>Ga0181522_10000155_pt1 | contig 54700 bp, 41 predicted proteins | sample PEATcosm2014_Bin_27_FD_121103 | JGI IMG/M metagenome (GOLD analysis project Ga0181522, IMG submission 121103) | Peatland microbial communities from MTU Mesocosm Facility, Houghton, MI, USA - PEATcosm2014_Bin05_10_metaG | ecosystem: Environmental > Terrestrial > Soil > Wetlands > Peat | place...
AGGGAGGTCGCGATTCGCACTTCGATGGGCGCCGGCCGTGCGCGTCTGGTTCGCCAACTGCTCACCGAGAGTGTGCTGCTCTCCCTCGCAGGCGGCACCTTCGGTCTGCTGTTGGCGTGGGCCTCGCTCGGCCTGCTTCTCAAGATTTCGGCCGACACCTTGCCACTAGCCTTTACCATCGGGCTTGACCGTTCGGTGCTGGCATTCACGATCCTGGTCTCGGTCGTCACGGGCCTCGCCTTCGGCATCGCGCCTGCTCTTCGTTCCACACGTCTCGATCTCCGCGAGACGCTGAACGAAGGTTCGCGCGGCTTGACCGCCGGCCCCGGCCATCAACGTCTTCGCGGCGTTCTCATCGCTTCGGAGTTTGCGCTCGCGATGCTCCTTCTCGTCGCCGCCGGCCTGCTTCTCCGCAGCTTCTCGCATCTTCAGGATGTCAGCACCGGCTTCCAGCCCGATGACCTCCTCGTTGCCGATCTTCCTCTTTCGCAGATCGCCTACGCCAAGCCCGAACAAAGGTTCGAATTTTTCGATCGGCTCCTCGATCGCGCCCGAACGCTACCCGGCGTGCGTTCGGTCGGCGCGGCGTCCGCGCTGCCGGTCAGTGGCATCGGCAGTCTCATTCATTTCAATGTCTACGGTCGTCCGCCGAAGACACCCAACGACTATATTGCCGCCGGATATCGCGCGGTTACCACCAACTATTTCGAAACGCTCGGTATGCCGTTGCTGCAAGGCCGGTTCTTCACTACCTCGGACAAAGAGAAAGCTCCCTCGGTCGTTGTCATCAATGCCACCATGGCCAAGACCTATTTCCCAGGAGAAAATCCCCTCGGCAAACGCATGCAGATCGGCGCCCTGCCGGAATCGGAAGTTCCCTGGATGGAAGTGGTCGGCGTCGTCGGTGACGTTACGCAGGGCTTGGGCCTCGACCCCAAAGCCGAAATGTATTTGCCCTACCGCCAGGCCGACCAGCTCTTACCTGTTTTCCAGTTGTCTGTTGTGCTTCGCACGGCCGGCGATCCGCATCGACAGGCGGCCGCGCTTCGCAACGCGCTCGCCGAAATCGATCCGAACCAGCCGCTCGTGAAAGTGCGCACGATGGAAGACAACCTGGCTGCCAGCGTGGCACAGCCTCGTTTCAGGACCTGGCTCATTGGCATTTTCGCGAGTCTCGCGCTTATGCTCGCTGCGGTCGGCATCTACGGCGTGATGTCGTACTCTGTGACGCAGCGCACGAGTGAAATCGGTATTCGCATCACGCTCGGCGCTCGGCCTGGCGACGTATTTCGCATTGTTCTGGGTGATGGATTGCGCTTCGCGCTGGCCGGCGTCGCGATCGGCCTCGCGTGCGGTCTAATATTGACGCGCCTGCTCACAAGCTTCCTGTTCGGCATTAGTGCCTCGGACCCGCTCACGTTTACAGGCGTCGCCATCCTCCTGATCGCGGCCTCCGCAGCGGCCTCATTCTTCCCGGCCCTCCGAGCCACCCGGGTAGATCCCATCGTGGCCCTACGTTACGAGTGAGTGGTGGCCGGCCCTTAGAACATTCCATCGTCCGCGCGTCATCGCAGGCTACAATATATTTTCTGTCCCACCGGGAAACTTTTCCCGCGTTTCTGCGTTCTTACCTTTGAGCCCCATGCGCACCCATCATCTAGCCCCGTTTCTAATGCTCGCCATTGTATCCACCCCCGCCCGCGCGCAAGACGCCGAAAAAATCATCGATCAATACATCAAAGCCCAGGGCGGCGCAAAGCTGTTGTCGAAGGTGCAGACTCTGACCATTGAAGGTGCCATCACGAACGCCACGGACGGCAAATCCGGCACGTACACGGTTGACACCAAGCTCCCCAATCGCTACTACTCCGAACTCGTCGTGGGCGACCACAACGTGATTGAGGCCTACAATGGCAAATCCGCCTGGCACCAAACTGCCACCGGGGAAATCACCACTCTTGTTGGCGTCGAAGGCGCGCAGCTCGAAGCGGCCGGGCAGTACTACAATTCGCGCTTGGTAAACGCCAAGAAAAATAAGCTCGGCGTCGCCTTCATCGGGCACGCTCAGGTTCGAGGAAAGGATGCCCTGCAGATCGAAATCACAACTCCTGCCGGTCTAAAGCGGGAGGTCTTCTTCGATCCTCAGACGCACTTGATCCTCAAAGAGTCCGCTCCGATCGGCGGCATCGAAGAGCAGTTTCTGTACGACGACTACCGCCCGGTGAACGGCCTCAAGCTCCCCCACAAAATCGAGCTGTACCGCGGCGGCGATTCCTACGACATCGTAGTCACCCGCGCCGCCGTCAACGGCGCGGTCGGCGAGCGCGTCTTCGATTTTCCAAAGAAGTCGCAGGTGCAACTCCCGGACCTGCAAGCGCTATTTAAGGAAATCGACGACAACCAGAAGGCCATCGACAAAATCAAGGAAAACTATGCGGGCACGCGAAACGAAGAACAAACCGAATACGACAAAACCGGTAAAGTCACCAAGCACGAGGTCAAGGAATACTCCTTCTTCTATTTGAACGGCGACGAAATATCCACACTGACCAAGAAAGACGGCACGCCGCTCAGCGACGACGAACAACGTAAGGAGAACGAGAAAACAAAGAAAGAAATTCAAGAGATTCAGAAAAACCAGGACAAGAAGGAAGCCAAGGAAGAGAAAGCAAAAGAAGAAGGGAAGGAAAAAAAAGACGACGACGATGACGTCGGTATCGAAGTTTTCCTGCGCTCGTGCCAGTTCGTGAATCCACGCCGTGAGCGGTTCCGTGGACAGGATGTTCTGGTCTTCGACTTCGAGCCCAATCCAGAATTCAAACCGCGCAAACTTGCCGAAAAAGTCGTCCACGAACTGGCCGGCGTCATTTGGATCGACGAAAAAGCCCACGACGTCGCGCGTCTTGAAGCTTATTTTGTTGGTGATTTCAAGTTCGGCGGCGGTTTGATCGCGAACTTACAAAAGGGCACTAGCTTTACGTTCGAACAAGCCTTCCTCAACAACGAAGTCTGGCTGCCAACCTACGAAGAAGCACACGTTGGCGTTCGCGTCTTGCTGGTGAAGGGAATTAAAGTTAACGCTGTCACGCGCTATTCGGACTACAAAAAGTTTAACGTGGAAAGCGTGGCCTCCATCGGCAAGCTCAAAGAGGCGATTGCGGCGCCGGGCGCCGCTCCTCCGCCGTCCAAACCCGAGTAATGGTTTCGCTCCGGCTCCGGGCCCGTTCATAATCGCGTCGAACTGCCATCCTGATGTGTCGAAAGAAAAGACGGACGCAACCATGACAGAGCCTCCGCCTATCAAAAGGCGGCACCGCGAGGTAAACGAATGACGGGTCGAATCCGATGAACGATACATCGTTCATCGCCCCGTCGTGCATCTAAGCGGTCTATGACCATAACCAAACCGAATCCCAGCATTACCGCTCGCGAGATACTCGGCGCCTGGGGGAAGATTATCACCGGCAAGTCACCCATGCTCTCGATCGAGATCACCCGCGAGTGCCCGCTGAGCTGCCCGGGCTGTTACGCCTACGGTGACTCTCACCTGGGAGGCCAGAAGACTCTCAGCCAACTGTCCGATTTCCGCGGTGACGCGCTCGTTGATGGCGTCCTCGATCTGGTCCGCAAACACCAGCCCATGCACGTTTCTCTGGTTGGCGGTGAGCCCCTGGTGCGCCATCGCGAATTGTGCCGGATTTTGCCCGCCCTCAGCGCCATGAACATTTTCACGCTGGTGGTCACGAGCGGCGTAATCTCGATTCCTCTTGAATGGATGGACCTTCCGCGCTTGCGGGTCGCTGTCTCGATCGACGGCCTGCCCGAACATCACGACATCCGCCGCAAGCCTGCGACCTACGAGCGCATTCTGAAAAATATTTCCGGTCGCCAAATCAACGTCCACTGGGTCATCACTCGTCCCATGCTGGAGAGCGCCGGCTATCTCGAAGACTACGTCTCGTTCTGGAACGCGCGGCCCGAAGTGAACCGCATCTGGGTCAGCCTGTACACTCCACAAATTGGCGAGCAAAGCGCGGAAATGCTGTCTCCGGGTGACCGCGAACGAGTCGCGCACGAACTGCCTCTACTGCACCAGAAGTTTCCGAAGTTGCTCGTGAATGCCGGCATAGCTCATGCCTTCGTCGATCCCCCCGCCAACCCAAGCAGTTGTCTTTTCTCCAAAATGTCCGTCAATTATTCCGCCGACCTCGAAACTCGCGTTGAACCTTGCGTCTTCGGCGGTACGCCAGACTGCTCGCAATGCGGCTGTGCCGCCAGCAGCGGCCTGCATTGGATACGCACCGAAAAGGTCGTCGGCCCCGTAAGAGTCGGCCATTTCGTCGAGAGCTCGGTCGCCATCGGTTCGCTCGTCAATCGCCTTAAGCGGCGAGCGATCCATCCCTCGCGTTGGCGTCCCGGCGGTCCTCGAGTCGGAAATAAACCCGAACTGGTCCAGATCGCTTCCTGATCGCCCTTAGCGCAAGTTTCAGGCCGGTGTTAGCATCGATGCGAAATCCGGGAGGAACTCTTTGACGCGTGCCTTCTTCGTAGGTCTTGCCGTGTTTTGCTTCGTCGCCACCCCAAGAGCAGGATCGCAATCGCCAGCGCCGGTCGGCAATACATCGATCGCTCCGTTGCGCGTCGCGATGGCCGGCCTCGCGCACGGCCACGCTGACGGCTTCTTCACCCGGACTAAAGATCGGCACGACATCCAGGTCGTAGGCATCGCGGAGCCCGATCGCAAAATCTTCGACAGCTACGCCGCCAAATTCGCCCTCGATCCAAGTCTATACCACGCCGATCTCGACGAACTGCTCACCGCCACCCATCCGCAGGCCGTGCTCATCTACACCAACACCTATGATCATCGCCGCGCCGTAGAAATCTGCGCGAAGCACTCCGTCCCAGTCATGATGGAAAAGCCGCTGGCCGTGAGTAACGACGATGCCCGCGCCATCGAACGTGCTGCCCGCAGGGCCAAGATCGCCGTACTGGTCAATTACGAAACCACCTGGTATCGCAGCAATTATGCCGTCTACGATCTGGTCCATCAACAGGCCATCGGCGAAATTCGCAAAGTCGTTGTGCACGACGGCCACCAGGGCCCAGCAAAAATCAACGTCCAGCCCGAATTCCTTGGTTGGCTCAACGATCCCAAACTCGGTGGCGACGGTGCGCTGTTCGATTTCGGATGTTATGGGGCCGATCTAATGACCTGGCTTATGGACGGGCGCGCTCCAGACACCGTCACCGCCGTCACCCAACATTTCCAACCCAGCGTCTATCCCCGCGTCGATGACGAAGCCACCATCATCCTCACCTACCCCAAAGCCCAGGCGATTCTTCAAGCCTCCTGGAATTGGCCTTTCGATCGAAAAGACATGGAAGTCTACGGGGAGACCGGCTACGCCATTACCGTGAAGCGCGATGACCTCCGCCTTCGTCTCCCCAAAAAAGAAGCAGAGGAGTCGGTCCCCTCGAAACCCGTCCCAGCGCCTCTCGACGATTCCATCTCCTACCTTCGAGCCGTCGTCCTCGAGGGCCTGGAACCCGAAGGCCCCTCGTCACTCGGAACCAATCTCATCGTCACCGAGATCCTCGACGCCGCGCATCAGTCGGCAATCTCCGGAAAGACGGTTCATCTCCAAGCGAAAACGCAAAGATAAGACAGGCAAACGCAATCAGGAGTCTTGCTATCGGGCGGAAACAACCGCATCCAGCACTTCGCGAACTTTTTCAACCAATCCGCCGGGCGTGAATGGTTTCTGCAAAAACGATACTCCCCGCTCCAAGGTTCCTCCCTGCGCAATCACGTTATACGTATATCCCGACATATACAGTACGCGCATTGACGAGTGGCGGGCCAAAATCCGTTTCGCCAACTCACGCCCGCTGAGACCCGGCATGATCACGTCCGTCAGCAGCAAGTGAATCTTCGTCCCATCACGTTCCGCCAGGCGCTCCGCGTCCTCTGCATTCCGCGCCTCCACTATGTTGTATCCCTTGGCAGACAGCACCAGCCGCGTCAGCTCTCGCAAATCGGGTTCGTCCTCCACCAGCAAAATCGTTTCCGACCCCGATCTGGCTCGGTCCTGAGTGACTGGCTTCGCAACCGGCGAAGATTCAATCGCTTCGTCCACCCGCGGCAAATAGACCTTAAACGTCGTGCCACGTCCTGGCTCGCTATAAACCCACACATATCCGCCGCTCTGTTTCACGATGCCGTACACGGTTGACAATCCCAATCCTGTTCCGCGCCCGCTCTCCTTCGTCGTATAGAACGGTTCGAAAATGTGCGCCACCGTTTCCGCGCTCATGCCGACGCCGGTGTCGCTCACCGCCAGCATGACGTAGCGCCCCGGACGCACGGTTGCATGATCCCGCGCGTACCCCGGGTCGAGATCCACGTTCGTCGTCTCCACAATCAGCCGCCCGCCTTCCGGCATCGCGTCGCGCGCGTTTACCACCAGATTCATAATGACCTGTTCGATCTGCCCAGGATCTGCCTTGATCGCTCCAACCGGCTTGTCGGCCACGGTGAGCATCTCGATGTCCCCGTCCATCAATCGCCGCAGCAACTTGTCTAGTCCCAACACAATCCCGTTCAGGTCCAGCACCTTCGGCTGCAACACCTGCCGCCGGCTAAACGCCAGCAGCTGCCGCACCAGTCCTGACGCCCGCTGCGAAGCATCCTCGATTCGTTCGATATCCGCCTTCAGCTCCGGCAAAACTTTCTCGCGCATCAATGCCAGTTCCGTGTACCCCTTGATGATCGTCAGCAGGTTGTTGAAGTCGTGCGCAATCCCGCCGGCCAGCCGGCCAACCGCCTCCATTCGCCGCGCTTGCTGCAATTGCCCTTCGAACTGTTTCCGCTCGGTGATATCGACGATGATGCCTTCCATCAACGGGTGCGAATCGCTGCCCGGCACAACCACCGCCGTATCGCTCACCCAGATCAAGCGACCATCCCGGCGAATCACCCGGTACTCCGCCTGGAAGCGCTCTCCACGCCGGCTCGCTTCCTCCGCAGCCTCGACGACCGGATGATCTTCTGGGTGCACGTGCCGAATCCATTGCCGCGAACTCGCCAGCCACTCGTCCGCCTCAAACCCGAACATCGTTTCCACTTGGGGGCTTACGTACAGCCACTGGCCCTCCACGCCAAGCTCCGCGATATAGCTGATTGCCGCCACCTGCTCGACCAGAGTGCGGTACTTTTTCTCAGCTTCTTCGCGAGAGCGCTCCGCCCGCTGCCGGTCGGAAATATCCCGCCCAATGGTCACGACTCCGCCATCCGGCAGCATCGTGACGCTCATTTCCATCGGTAAACGCTGGCCGTTGGGACGGATGGCTACCGGACCGAACCACTTCCCATCCTGCATCAGCCCTTCACGGATTTCGGCTTCCAGTTCTTGCAAGTCGCTCGGTACATGCAGGTCCACCCAAGGTCTGCCAACCATTTCTTGCGGTGACGCGTACCCCATCATTCGCGCGTACGCCGCGTTCACGTAGGTGTACAAACCTATCGGCGCAACGATGGCCATTCCATCCATCGCCGAATCCATCGCCAGCGTATCGCGCAGCACCAGCTCCGCCGCTTTTGCTTCGCGGTATTGGCTGACACCCAGACGCGCCGCATAGCACGTGATCGATGTCCCCAGCAGCACGAACCCCAACACTCGCCACTGCGCCCCAAGTTGTGCGACCACCAACAGCACGATCAACGGAGCCAGAGCCAGCAGCACATTCCGCAGCGCCAGCCTGCCCAACGTCTTGCTTCGGCGTCGCGTTGTTTCCCGCGCCCCTTCGGCAGGCTCCTCCCATCGCGACGCCCAGATTCCGAACGCCAGAAACGGCAACGACCATCCAATGTCGTACCACGTTCCGGTCGGCACGTTGTGCACGCTCTGCACGTAATCGGCAATGCCCGACGAAATCGCGTTGATCAGCAGCAAGACAGTCAGCCCGCCATAGAGTGAGCGCATCCGCTTCGTTCGCTCGCTCAGGGCCACCACTGCCGCCGCCACCGTCAAGCCAATATTGATGACTTGATAGATCCGAACCATGAACAGGTCCGTGCCCGGCCCGCTGACACCGCTCAGCAATTGCACGTAGTACAACCCGAAAAAACCCGAGAAGAATACGATCGCGATCTGCAGGGAATCGAGCAACGTCTCCGCATCAAAATGCGAGGAATTTCTCTCTTTGTCCAAAGACAGCGCTATGGCGAAGAACACTCCTTGCGAGTCAAACAGAATTCGAACGAGGGACAATGACGGCGCAGCAACGCGGAGCCAATTCTCGTAATACATCCATCCCAGGTTGGCCACGCCCCACGTCGCCAAAGCCAGTGCGATCAAACGCCAAAACGGGCGGCTGACTCCGCACCCGCGCCGCGACGCCCCGAACGCCATCGCCGTTCCGATCGCGCACGCCACCAATTGCAGCGAGTTGGCAATCAGCGAGCCGGTCGCCGACGTCCCGTAAACCAGGACCTCGCCAATATGCAGACCAATGAGAAAAAGCGCCAGCAGGGGCAGCTTCCGGGACATCCCAAGATGCTCCTCTTATCTCGTGCCACAAAATGTTGAGTCTCAATTTTAGTGCACACCGCGCAGCGAAAATGCACCACCTTCGGTGGCGTTACCGCAACCGAACCTGTACTTTTGGCCAGCATTCAGGAGAGTATTGTGGAAATCCCAGCGAGGTCGAGCTGCCCCGGCGGCCCTTCTCCGCCCTGTTCGTCGGCCCGGCTTCACATACCGCATTTACCAACTCAGTACGTCAAGCACCCCCCGGTTCGGGCCGGCCGCCTGCGCGAACCGCTTCGCGGCGACTAAAAATCTCCCAGCAAGGTCCGCCCCGGATCTTGAGGTTACTCTTGGTCTACGCGCCCAACTATCGCCTGGCGGTCTGCGGCAAAATAGAACCGTGGCCACTGCACACAGTTCGGTTCGCCAGAGCGTTTCGCTCCCGGCCCGCATTGCCAAACGGGTCCTCGCCCTGGCCGAAACCAAAAAGACCAGCGCCAGCCGCGTCCTGGTCGATCTCATCGAAACCGGCCTCCAAGCCAAGGAAGCTCAGCACCGCCGTTTCTTGGAACTCACCGACAAGCTAGCCGAAACCACCGAACCCGCCGAACGCAAGCGCCTTCAGGAAGAACTCGCCCGCATGACCTTCGCCGAGTAGTTGTAGCGGCCGCCGACCGTGCCGGGCGATTTTCCCCTCGCGGGTTAGGGAACGGAACCACGTAGTGCCGCCGTGAGGGTGCGGCTTAGCCGGTGCATCCGAGGCAAGACAGAAAAACCGTCATTCCGGGCGATTCGGCGAGGCCGCCCTCAGAATCTCGACTGCCGAAGTCCGAGGATGAGCCGCGCAAGGCGTCGAATTTCCGTTCTTAAGCGGACTCCTATTCTATCGGTTCTCGAAGGGATAGCGATCCAGGGCCTGCACCGCCGCCGCGACATGGCGCCGCAGCGCAATCGTATCCACCGCGCCTCGCTTGCCGAATCGCTTCAGCACCGCCATCTGCGTCGTCAGCATATCGCCTTCATGCACCGCCGCGATCGCCCTCTTCGCCTCATGCTCCAGACGTTCCGCTGCGTCCGCGATAAACACGCGCGCCGCATCGACCATCACGCTGGTCGCTGCCTCGCCCTTCGCCCCCGCGGCCTTCTGCGCCCGCAGCAAGCACGACTCCATCGCGTACACTTCCATGACGATGTTCGACAGAGCTCCGATCAGCTCCTGCTCATCCGCCAGCTTCTCGCGGAATTTCTGCACCGCCCCGCCGGCCGCCTGCAAAAACATCTTTTTTGCGTTCGCCACCACGCGCGACTCCTCGTTCAGCACGCCTTCCGGCGCCTCCTCAAACGACGGCCCAGCCAGAATTTCGTCGGCCAGTTTCATCGCCGCAGGAATCAGCGCCAGTTGTCCGCCCATGGCCCGCTTCATCAGCATCTGGATGATCAGCATGCGGTTGATTTCGTTGGTACCCTCGAAGATCCGGTTGATGCGCGAATCCCGGTAGGCGCGGCACACCGGATAATCCTCGTGGAATCCGTATCCGCCGAAGATCTGCACCGCTTCGTCCACCACAAAGTCCAGCATCTCGCTGCCATACACCTTCGCGATGGAACTCTCGATCGCATACTCTTCCAAAACTTTCATCGTGGTTTGAACCTTATCTCCCCCCGACGCCGAAGCCGCCGACATCGCCGATTCCATGTTTCCCGCGCTGCGGTATACCATCGATTCCACCGCAAACAGCTGAATCGCCATCTCCGCCAGCTTTTCTTTCATCAACCCGAATTCGCCGATCTGCTTTCCAAACGCTTTCCGCTCTTTGGAATATTTCGAAGCTGCGGCCAGCACGTACTTTGATCCGCCGACCGCCGAAGCCCCCAGCGTAAAACGCCCCGCGTTCAAAACGTTGAATGCCACGATGTGCCCGCGCCCGATCTCGTGCAGCACGTTTTCCTTCGGCACCTTGCAGTTCTCCAGAAAGACCGGCGTCGTCGAACTCCCATGAATTCCCATCTTGTGTTCTTCATTCCCAGGCTTGCATCCTGGAAAAGCCCGCTCGACGATAAACGCCGTAAACTTCTCTCCGTCCACCTTCGCAAACACCACGTATAGATCCGCGAACCCGCCGTTCGTGATCCACATCTTCTGCCCGTTCAAAACGTAGTGCGTGCCCTCTTTATTCAATTCCGCTCGCGTCAGCGAATTTTGAGCATCGGAACCCGCTTGCGGTTCCGACAAACAATACGCCCCGATCATTTCCCCCGAAGCCAATTTCGGCAAATACTTGTTCTTCTGCTCTTCGGTTCCGAAATAAACGATCGGCAAAGTGCCAATGCCCGCGTGAGCTCCATGCGTCACCGCGAACCCACCATAGATGGACAGTTTTTCCGTTAGAATGGTGGTCGCAATCTTGTCCAGCCCGGCCCCGCCATACTGCTCCGGGATGCCACCGCTCATAATCCCGAGTTCCGCACCCTTCCGGACCATCTCCGCCATCAACCCCGGCTTCTTGCTCTCCAGATCTTTCACCAAAGGCATCACTTCCTTGGTCACAAACTCTTCCGCGGTCTGCCCGATCAATTTCTGATCGTCGGTAAGGTCCGCCGGAGTAAACACATCCTGCGGCAACGCCGACTCCAGCAGAAAACTCCCGCCCTTCGCAGCAGGTTTGGTAATGGTTGCGGTAGCCATCTGTATTCTCCTTCGTTTCAGCGGCCAAAAATGGAGAGCCAACCAACCGGCGGAATACCATCTTACGCCCGGAACCTGGTCCCGGCAATTCTACGCGCGTCTGCGACGCCGGTCTGACACTAGTCCACGCGCGTTCTCGGTAATTCCCTGGCATCGAAACTTCCGAACTCTGCGTCTGTGGGTCCGCCGGCGGGAGGCAGACCTGTTCTGGTTTCCTTGCTTCTTTCCTCTTATCCCCTATGCCCCCCAAAAAGGCTATAGAGCAAAAGTCCCAGCACCAACACAGCTACGAACACATATGTCCAATCCCTCTGATACAAAAACGCAAGAAGCGAAAACGCCACACGCGCCACCGGTGTCGCAATCAGTACCAAGAGTCCCAACTGAATCAATCCCCGTCCATGGAACGCCAAAGCCTCATGAAAGATCCCCGAAATCGTCCGCAACTCGGCCGGTTCCCCCGCAAACACCCGGTAGTCCGTGACTGGCACCCGATGCCGCGTCAAATACACCACCCCGCCGACAAACACGATCGCCGCCGCCAACACCACTCCCGATCGCAGCAATGCCCCCATAATTTCGTCCAACTTCTGATCCGACCGCCGCACCGCAGTCTCGTTCATGGGTCCTCTCTCTGCTTCCTCTGCCGGTGATACTCTCCGTGCCTTCATCGCTATCTCGTTACTTCGTTACTTTGGCTTTTTCCCACTGGTCACAGCCTTCCGGTGATCCCGCTGTAAATCATCTCCACGGCCAAAACCGCGATGACTCCGCTAAACACGTACCGCAGCACGTTCGCACTCGCCCCCGCCAAGACCCGCGCCCCAGCCAGCGATCCCAGCAGTACGCCCAGCATCACCGGCATCGCCAATCCCGGGTCGATATACCCGCGGCTCAAATAAATCCCCGCGCTAGCCGCGGCTGTAACGCCGATCATAAAGTTCGACGTCGTCGTGGAAACCTTGAATGGCAGTTTCATGGCCTTGTCCATCGCCAAAACTTTCACCGCCCCCGACCCGATCCCCAAAAGGCCCGAAAGCACCCCGGCCACAAACATGATCGCGAGTCCCAGCGGTACGCCCCGCACGTGGTAGCTCTCCAAACCGTGCTCGCCCGGAAATGTCCCGTCCATCCGTAGCCACGTCGCAATCCGGTCCGGTCCAAGATCCTGTGTCGCATGAACCCCCTGCTTGACCGACACGACAGCCGAATAGATCAGCACCACTCCGAAAATCACCGCGATCACCGATGCGTGAAGATACAGCGCCAACGCTGCCCCGCTCATCGCCCCGATGGTGGTCGCTATTTCCAGGAACATCCCCACACGGATATTGGAGTAGCCCTCTTTCACATACGCCGCGGCCGCTCCGCTCGAGGTCGCAATCACCGACACCAGCGCCGCACCAATCGCATATTTCAGATCCACGTGAAATACCAGCGCCAGCAAAGGCACGATCACCACACCTCCACCAAGCCCCGTCAGCGCCCCCAAGAATCCCGCCAGCAGCGACCCCACGCCGACGAGCGCGGTAAACTCAGCTGTATTCACGAACTCTCCCTGGCATCGGAATCCTGGTCTTAGCTGAAAGAATTCTTCTGGTGGATAGCATATAGGAGGAGTTGTCATTCCGAGGACATCCGATGAGGATGCCCGGAAAATCTCCGTCACCGGGAGGTCCAGCGAAGGATCCTGCGAAGCCGTTTTGATCTAGCTGCTGCGCTAGTCAGGTTTTAGACCCGTTCGAAAATCCCCGCAGCACCCATCCCGCCGCCGATGCACATCGTGACCAACCCGTAGCGCGCATTCTTCCGCTGCAAATCGCGAATCAATGTAGCCGTAAGCTTCGCGCCGGTGCAGCCCAATGGGTGACCCAGGGCGATCGCGCCGCCATTGGGATTGACGCGCGATGCATCGAGTCCCCCCTGCTGAATTACCGCCAGTGATTGTGCCGCGAACGCTTCGTTGAGCTCGATCACCGCCATATCCGCCAGCGAAAGACCCGCGAGCTTGAGTACTTTCGGAATCGCAAAGACAGGACCGATGCCGAATTCTTCCGGCGGGCAGCCTGCGGTGGCGTAAGCCACAAACCGCGCTAGCGGCTTCAGCGCAAGAGATTTCGCGCGAGTATCGCTCATGATTACACACGCAGCCGCCCCGTCGCTCATGGGCGAGCTGTTTCCCGCCGTGACCGTGCCCGCCAGGTGAAATGCAGGCTTGAGCTTCGCGAGAATTTCCAGCGACGTATCCGCGCGCGGCAGTTCGTCAGTGTCGAAGACAAAGGTCTGTGTCGCGGCCCTCGCGCCGCCACTGTTCGCGCTACCTGCGCGTAAAGACTGCGGCGCAGTTGAAGAAGCCGCGTGGCCGTTCGTTCCCACGGCGGTGATCTTGACTTCGACCGGAATGGTCTCGTCCTTGAAATTTCCCGCGGCAATTGCCGCGAGGGCCTTTTTGTGCGAGTCCGCCGAAAACTGATCGGCTTGCTCCCGCGTAATGCCGAATTTTCGCGCGATGTTTTCCGTCCCGAGCCCCATGTTGATGTACGCGTCCGGATAATGATCGACCAGCCACGGATTCGGCGAAATCTTGTTGCCGCCCATAGGCACCAGCGACATCGACTCCGTCCCGCCCGCCACGATCACCTCGGCGGAGCATCCGCGAATGCGTTCGGCGGCCAGCGCGATGGCCTGCAACCCCGAAGAGCAAAATCGATTGATGGTCATCGCTGACGTTTCGACGGGAAGCCCGGCCCGCAGCGCCGCGATGCGCGCCACATTCATCCCTTGTTCGCCCTCGGGCATCGCGCAACCCAGAATCACATCATCGATTTCCTTGGCGTCGAGACCAGGCACTCGCGCCAGCGCCTCTTTGATTGCCAGCGCGGCCAGGTCGTCGGGACGTGTGGAGCGCAGCGAGCCCTTATACGCGCGGCCTACCGGAGTGCGTACGGCGGAAACGATTACGGCTTCTGGCATGGCACCCTCACTGGAGAGAAAGTGGTTTCTCCTACTCACATTGTTCAACCGCGCCGGAGATAAAGCAACTCGGGGACAGTTGCCGGTCGCGTAGCCGTGGGTGCGGCTGAATCATTTCACGGCTCGCATCCCTGCTTTTGGCTTGCGCGCAGTTAGCCGGCCACTGCCATTTCTTTAGCGTCATATCGGGATTCGCCGCAGGTTCAGCTTGTTTCCTGTAAGGCAAAGGTCTATAGGTGAGAAGAAGATGCGACCCAGCGCGACGCCGTTTCGGTGGGCAACTTCATTGGGGGACAAGGAATGCGCAAGAACACGATCGGAACTCTGGTGCTGGCGGTGGCGCTTGGTATGCCGTTGATCGCTTGCCAGGACACGAAAGCCCGGCAGGAGAATGAGCAATTGAAGGCGCGGGTGGCTGAACTCGAAAAGGACAATGTGGATCTGAGCGGAAAAGTGGACGGTCTGGCGAAGGAAAATTCCGCGCTTGCCAGTGAAAACGAAAAACTCAAGGCTGCCCAGAAGCCGAAAAAAGGGGCAAAAGGTAAACACCGCAAACACAAACCAGCGGCGTCCGCTTCTAACTGACAGGTTGGGACGCAAAGGCGGGACAACAACCGGGGCGGTGCCGGTGGCGGACTTCCAACATCAATAATTTCTCCGGATCGCCGTTCGTCACAAGCCTGAACCAGGGCTAAGCAAGGCTCAAGCTCCCGCGCCCAACAGCTCCATTTGGCTTTCCGTCAAGCCATCGGGGCGAACCCAGGCTTCGTATCGCACGAGAATTCGAGTGCCGCGGCGGTGCACCAAGACCCAGATGCCGTGCATGTAGCCCGATTTCATGAACAGGTCGAATATCGTCTGGATATTATTCGTCCTGGGTGCTGTCAAGTCGTCGTATTTTCTGCCGATCAGTTCGCTTCGATCGTAGCCCAGGAGTTTGCAGAAGCTGTCGGAAACCTGGACGTACTTTCGGTTTCGGTCTATCAGAGCCGTGTATTCCGGCAAGACACCCGCAAGCGGGCGAGGGACAACAGGTGGAGCGGAGTTCTTCTCCGGAACTCCCCCCAGGGCTGGCCGTGGAAGCGCGCCCAGTCCCGGCCGGTGGGCCCAACCCATCTCAGAAACTCGCTCTGCGAGACGATCCGCCTTGGAACTCAGAATCACTCGTTCGCGAGTGCCCATTTGATCTCCTTGTGCGCAAAGCGAATCCGATAAGAAACTGCAAAGTCAAGCAGTCTAGCGATCAAGGAATTGCAAGAACTGAATCGCCTAGTAAGTGTTAATATACAGTATCTGTCAATACAGGATTCTCCTCATAAAATTTCCGACATCGCTCCGCATTTTCGCACACTTCGACAAATGCCTGGGGAGAATACGCCACCGGTTCAAAGATTGGGCACGTTGGCGCTTTCTATATCAGGCAGGCGCGCGCGTCAAGAATTGCGGAAAAGTCACGTCTGCCGCGGGTTTGTCCGAAAGCAAGACAAACGGCAACCCTGGCACATTCCGTGTTGGTCATCGAGGCATAGCGCGGGGCGTGTCTAGCGCGGGGCGCCGGCTTTGCGGATGTAGATTTGGCCGTTGAAGTTTGTGAATTGGAGTTCGGGGCCGCCGCCGTTGATGGTGCCGCGGACGGTCTTGTCGATCTTGACGCGATACTTGCCCCCGTGGCCCCGGCTGTCTTCGATGATGGGCTGCGCGAGGGTGGCCTGCATTTGCACGTCGAAGTCGCTGTAGACGTCGCCCATGTCAGAGCGGAGACTCACGTTGGCTTTGAGATCGGCGGGGAAGGTCACATCCACGTCGCCATTCAGAGAGCTGAAGGCCATCGCCTTCTGCGGGTTGACGCGTGTGAAGGTGGCCAGCAGCCGGCCATTCAGAGCGTGGGCCACGGCGCTGCCGGCAATGTTGTTCAGTGTGACCGAGCCGTTCACGTTGTCCACATCAAGCTCGCCGTCCACGCCAGTGACTACGACGTCGCCCTCATTGACCGCGCGCAGGTGTAGCGATGTGTGGAACGGGACGGTGATGAACAGATCGATGGGGCGCGCGTAGGATTCCGTGTTGATGCTGACCTGATTGCTTTCTTCCTCGACGGTGAGTCCGGTGGTCGCAATGGTGATGCGTTTGGGGCCGGATTCGGCGCGGCCGTTATCGCGGTTGCGGGCCCGCGCTTCGACGATGATCTCTTTTCCATCGTAGGCCTTGACGGTGATCCCGCCGTTGACAAGAGCCGCCTTGACCAGGGCGGGGCGCGAGGGATCGCTGAGCGTTACGGAGACGCGGTCGGCGCCGGATTGCGTTTGCGGCTGCGCTTGTTCTTCGGTACGGGCTTGGGTTTGCGGCGCGGCCAGCGAGAATCCAACAAGTGCGACCCCTGCTGCGAAGATGTATGGAAAAAGGCGAGTTCGGTTATTCATGGTTTTCGAGAATACGGATATCTCCATTTAGATTTTCGATCTTGATTTCCGGGCCGCCGCTGCTGACCCGAGCGGCGGTGAAACGGTCGGCGTGAAAGACAACTTTTCCGCCGCGATGTTCTTCCTGCGGGTCGCGCACCGGCATGGTGGTGACCGGGAAGTCGCTATAGACGCCGCCGTTAAAGGTCTTGAAGCGGAAATCGGCGGACAGGCCGCGAGCAAACAGCAGGTCGATGTTGCCGTTCACTGACTGAAAGCTGGAATTTTCTTTCGGATTTTCGCGGAAGCTAACTTTGACCGGACCGTTGACGGTGTGCGCGATGCCGGAGCCGGCCATGCCGTCGAGTTCGATGTCGCCGTTGACGTTGCGCGCGATGAAATTGCCGGTGACGTTGCGGACGATGACGCGCCCCTGGTTCACTGTCTTTACCTTCACATCGACATTGCCGGGAACATGCAGCTCGAAATCCATCTTCACGAGGTAAGCCTCCTCGTCGCGGCGGCGGGTACCACGGCAGCCGTCTTCACACTGGCAGCGGAACGGGCCGTCCACGTAGAGCTTGAGCCCGCCGTCAGGCTGGGAGATATCGAGGGTGACTTCCTTGCGGGCGAGGGCTAAAGCGTCTTTGGATTCGGCCCGCGTGGTTTTGTCGACGACCAATTGGACTTGATCGGAAGGGCCGCCAACGACTTCGATCGAGCCAAACACGTTATCGATCTCGATGGATTTGCGGGTTGCGCCGGCGAGCGAGAACGACTTCTGGATGACCTCGTGATCCTGTACCGGTAGGTTGGCGTCGGAATCGTCAAGAAGGTCGGCATAAGCGTGCCTGATTTGCAACGCGCGGCTGAGAGATTTCATCGCGTTGATCGCCGAGCGCCCAATGGGCTTGTGCGCCACGAACCAGATCGGCAGAACGAAAAGCGCCGCAGCGTACCACGCCAGAATTCGATGGAACGGTGTTCGTCGCACGACTTCCTCCTTATTGCAGTTTGCTGATGGCCCACTCGGCGCGCTGGCGGACGGCGGGGTTGAGATTTGGCGTTTGCCCAAAATTGCGCAGGCGTTGTGCGGCTTCGGGATCGCGCCATTCGGCGAGCTGATCGATCAGCGCGACCTGCACCAGTGGGGATTGCTGCTCCTGCAGCGCGTCGACCACACCCTGGCGAACTTGTGGCTGGCTGGCGTGGCGGCCGAGAGCGTCCAGCGCGGCCAGGCGCACGTCTACGCTGCTGTCACAACGGAGCGTGTGCAGAAGCGCCGACTGAACTTGCGGATCGAGATGCGCTTCTCGTCCGCTCCAGCTCACTCCTTGCAGGCGCTCGCTGGCGGACTGCTGTTGCAGCATCGAGAGCGCGACGAGCTGGCGCATGTTGGTCAGCTCCGAGCGCATGGCGGTCAATTCTTCGGATTGCGAAGGCGAGGCGACGTTTGTGCCAATACCGAAGCGCGCACCGATGAGGACGCCGATGGCAAGAAGCGCGACACTCCAGGCGGAGGCTGCAAGCGGCGAGCGAAGCCAATCGAACAAGCTCCACACAATCTTGGGCTTGCGCGCGATTTCCGCGGAGCGGGCGCGCTCCTCGCTTATCGTCTGGTACGCGTGGAGCATAGCCTCGAACCGGGCGCGCGAGCCGGGACTGGGTTGCGCGGGCGGAACAAGCGCGAGCTTCTTCCACACGGCGACGTCTTGCGCGCAGTTGTTGCACAGCTGGCAATGCTGTTCGACCTGGCTTGCTTGGTCGATCGTGACGCCGCCTTGCAGGTAATCGGGCAAGAGTTCGGCGATTCGCTCGCAGTTCATTGCAGCCTCCTGCCGGGAGGAAGGGAATGGTCCAGCGCGCCATGGGAATCGGTTGCGGGTACGCCACTTTCCAGCTGCAGGAAAACCTGGCGAAGTTGTCGTAGAGCGCGATGGATGCGGACCTTTACGGCGCCGACTTCACAGCCGAGCAGACGCGCGATTTCGTCGTATTTGAGTTCCTGGAAGCGGCTGAGGACAAGGAGTTCGCGTTTGTCTTCGGGCAGGTGCATCAGGGCGCGCTGAAGTGTTGCGGCTTCTTGCTTGTGCTGGGCGGAGTCGGAAAGGGAAGTGGGCGCGACGGGTTCGGAAACCAGGGGCGTTTCGGGGCGCGTCCTGCGCACCTGATCGATGCGGGTATTGCGGGCGATCTGGTACATCCAGGTGCGGAAGGTTGTGCCGGGTCGGTACGTCTGGCGGTAACGAAGGATGCGGAGGAAGACTTCCTGGACCAGGTCTTCGCTTATGACGCGGTCCTGAGTCATTTTTGCGTAAAAGTTGTAAAGCGGCGTTTGGTAGCGGTCAAACAACACGCCGAGCATGTCCACTTCGCCGTTGCGTACCTGGAGCATCACGTCCTCGTCAGGAACCGAGTTCATTCGGTTGCGGTCGTTTCTGCATTGGCAGTTTTCCCTTTGCGTGGATGAATACCGAGGAACCCCAAAAAGGTTACAGGGAAAGAGCGAAGTGATGACGTAAAGAAGTAATTCGGCGGTTTTTTCAGTTCCCTCCCTCCCATCCAAGCCATAGTAATTCGGACAGATAAACATTCTGCTTGGTAACAAGTCGCTATCCGGCCCTCCTGTTCGGATTCCGAATTGCGGCTCGGGTTCCCGCGAAGATCCTAACTAAATCTTCCCAGCTTGGAGAAAACCATGTGCAGGCTGCTCCCGCAGCCTGTGTCCCGGGGTCCGTTCACGTGACATGCTCGTCGTTCGATTAGGATTGAAGCAGGCGCGTCCATCCATGCTTCACAACGATGGATGGGTGATTCTGACGGAGGCAGGTCAGGGCAGTGGCGGTCGGGCTAGAGATTGCTCGGGGCCAACGTGGACATGAGCTCGTGAGGGCAAAACCTAAGTCGCATAGGAAGAGACCGTTGCCGAGAACTGGACATCGAAACCGGGACCCCCAGGTTGTTTCGGAGCGAACCGGGGCCTGTTCCTCGCCCGCCGAACGCCGCCTACTTTAAGCCGACGCCGTAAAAGTAATTGTACGGGGTGGTGCCCGATACGAAGGGCTGGCCGGTTTGGAAACTCCCGAAGATCACTGCGTTGCCCTGGAATGTGACGAAAACATCCTGACGGGAGGTTGCCGTGGTAGTGCGAATGGTGAACAGCCCGTTACACGGATCGGTCAAGGTGTTGGCAGTGGAATCGTACAGATAGGAAGTGTCGGCCACGGCGGCTAGCGTGCCGGTAGCCAAAGAGTTGCTCTGATTGTCGGTTAGCGTAAATGCGCCCGTCGTGCCGATGGTGACCGAGCCTTCGCCCTGAGTCACGGTGCCAGGTTCGGTATTGTTCGGGCCGGGTTGAGCATTGGTCTTTTCATAATAGAGCGCCTTGTAGGTGCCCGCGAACGTTGGATCGAAGTCTTTGGTGGCCGCCTGGGCAAGTCCGAGAATGGTGCCGGCGCCGGTGTCTACGGTGAAGAAACCGTTTTGTGTGCCGAAGACGGAATCATTGGAACCGTCGGTTTCGTCCACGGTGAAAAAAGTACCCGAAGGGTCTTCCACGATGCTGGAGGGCGTGAAGGTGCCGCCGCTGAAAGCCGCCTGCCCTTGCTGTAGTCCCTGAAAGGGGGAGTAACCGTCGTGAGTGATCGCTCCTTGTGCGTCGATGCTGATGTAACCGGTCTCCACGCCACCGTTTGCGGTGCGGAACTGAAGATAGTTGAATTTCTGTCCGGCAAAGCTGGAAACGGAGACGGGCTTGGTCTCGATGGCGGTAATCAAAGCGGGGGTGTTCATACTGGGGCCCGATTTGTTGGACTCGACGAGCATGACGTAACCCGGAACTTCATAGGCAACAACAAGATTGCCGCTAGGATCCGTAATGCTATATGTGCCGTTCGAGTTTACCGTGTAGGGAACGGTCCCGGACATCCCGTTGGTGTGGTTGGTGTAGGTGATCGTTAGAGTGGTGGAATCGATTTGAATCGTCAGGAAGTCTCCAACCGAAGCGGTGCCGTTGTAAAAGCGCGTCGCAGAAACAGGGGTGGCCGGCGTAGTGGAGCTGGAAGTCGAACCGCATCCTGCTGCGGCGAGACTACTGAGAAGAAATAGAAGAGAAGTTAGCAGGCGAGTGTTCGCGGTGTTCATGAAAAAGTAGCCTCCGAGTCGACTATCGTGGGCAGATTTGCGCATGACAATAGAACTTCACATTAAAACGGCCTTATAAGTAACTATTTTATATATAAAAACTTAGTTTATACTCGGGGCAAATTGTCTGAGAACGGGACGGTGAACAAAGTGGGAGGCCGTAAACGGCCATCCCTGACCTCCCGTGGCGCAGACTTCAGTCTGTGAGAATGGCCAGCCGCAAACCTCTCCAAACCCCAGGGTCGGAATAAACGAGAACGATTACTGCTTTCTTAAGGTGGTGATGGGCGTGTGTTTGGCGGGGATGAAGATGGTGCCGGGGACTTGTATGTTGAATTTCTTGGCGTAGTTGCCTTGATTGACGGCCACACCCACGCGGCCTCGGGAGTCGATGTAGAGCAGGGAGTCGCCTACCGGGACGTCCATGAAGGTTTTGCCGTAGGGCAGCGTGACGGGTTTTTTGTTGAGCTGAACCGGGACCTTGTCGCCCACCACGTAGCCTAGTTTCTGGAAGTCGTCGCGAGAAATGTCGGTGATCAGGGAGCCGAAGGGATCGTCCAGCCCGATGAGGTCGCCTGCGATGCCTTTGTCGGTGATGGCGGCGGTTCTGGCGGTGAGGCGGACCAGTTCGGGGAGAGCCGGGCCTACAAGGTTGTAGTCCCAGCCTGCGGCCAGGTGGGCCGCGGCGGGAGAAAAGATATCGCGGCCATGGAAGGTGGAGGAGACGGCGGCCTGGATCATCCAGTTTTGGTTTGTGATTTCGCGGGCGGAGTCGAAGCCGTCGCGATCGAGCGTTGGAGTGAGGACGCCGTTGTCCGGGGCGACGAAGTACTGACCCTTTTTGGATTTAGCGATGATCGCTTTCCGAGACGTGCCTACGCCGGGGTCGACCACGATCAAAAACACCGTGTTTGCGGGATAGTACGGGGCGACGCCGTAGAGGAAGCGGGAAGCTTCTTCGATCGAGAAGGGCGTGACCTGGTGCGTGATGTCGGTGAGGCGGACGTCCGGTGCGATGCCATAGATTACGGCGCGGCAGATGGCTACGGCGTCGTTGGCTACGCCGAAATCGGTCATGAATACGATCGTAGGGCGAAATGTCGAGCTGGCCTGCGTTGCGGCGGGCGGTTCTTTCGGCGAGGGCTGTTGCGCGCAACCCGAACTGAAAGTGGCCAGAAGGACTGCTGAGAAGACGAGGAACCGAATCCGCAAGGTGAGTTCTCCGGGAAAGTAGGGTTGGAAAGAACGGATCGTGGTTTGCGCTGCAAACCACCGATTATACATGAGCATGGAACAGAAAATGAACGTGAAAAAGAAAGAAACGCAGAGCGGGATTCGTAGAATCCATTGGACCCCACGATATATTTCTGTAAGCTTGGGTGTCGTTTTCTGAGGGTGCGTCTTAGGAACTCTCGACAGTTTCACGTCTAACCATCCGCTCCGCCCAGAGCGTTGGATCGATGAAGCCAGGGTGCGGACTCAAATAGCAGACTGCAGCGGCCTCAAATAAAGGAGAATTACCGTGCGCCGAAGTGTCTTTGTTCTAGTGGTTCTGTGCTTACTGGGGATGAGCGCGCGAGCCGATCAAGTAACCTTGAAAAACGGGGACCGCATTAGCGGAACCATCGTGAAGTCGGACGTACCGGCCGACGATAAAACAAAAACGAAGGTATTGGTGATCAAGACGGAATTTGCTGGTGACGTGTCGGTCCAATGGGATGCCGTCGTGTCAATCGTGGCCGGGGAACCGTTGCATTTGGAGTTGAAGGACGGGCAGACGGTGGTGGGCACGGTGAACACCGTCGATGGAAAGCTGGATGTCGAGACCAAGGACACCGGCGAAGTGGCAACGCCGAAAGACACCATCGTTGCGGTGCGCAACGATAACGAGCAGAAAGCGCACGACGCGGAACTCGATCGGTTGCGGAATCCGCACTTGACCGACTTCTGGAGCGGCCTGGTGGACACGGGTTTGAGCTTGACGCGGGGAAACTCGGCGACGTTGAGCTACAACCTGGCGGCCAAAGCAGTGCGCCAGACGACGCGCGACAAAATCTCGGTGTACACCACGGCTGTGTATGCGACGGATGATACAACCTCGCCCAATCGCACCACGGCGCACAATATCCTGGGAGGAATCCGGGGTGACTTCAACCTCAGCGATCGTATATTCGTCTTCGGTTTCACCGATTTCGAATACGACGAGTTCCAGCACCTGGACTTGAGGAATGTGCTGGGTGGCGGCGCCGGCTATCACGTGTACAAGACGGATAACAGCACGTTTGACGTGTTCGGCGGCGCGGACTATGAGCAGGAATATTTTTCGCCGAATCCGCCTGACACCCTGACCAACACGACGCGCAAGACCGGAGAGATGGTGGTGGGCGAAGAATATGATACGAAATTGAACAAACGAACTACTCTTAGCGAGAAAATGTCGTTCTTTCCCAACGTCTCCGAGACCGGACAGTATCGGTTGCAAGTGGATGCGAGCGCGGCGACGAAGTTGAAGTCGTGGCTGAGCTGGCAGGTGACTTACAGCGATCGCTACATCAGCAATCCGCTGACCGGGTTGAAGGGGAACGACATACTGTTGTCTACCGGGTTGCGAGTGACGTTCGGTAAGAACCCGCTGTAGTTGACATGGGGCGGTCGCGCTCGCCCTTCGTCATAAGTCAAAGCGCAGCCCGCATCCGGCACCAAATTCGATTTTGTCTGACCGCTATTGGGCGGCGGATGTGGCCGCGGGGGCAGGCGCGGCGTGAGTCGTTAGGTACCATTCGACGGTGGGGGCGCGCTGATACTTCAGGCGCGTGCGGATGGATTCGGCGGCGGCGGTGTTGCCAAGTTTTTCCTGCGCCAGCGCGAGTTGCTGAAGCGCGAGAGGCGAGTGCGGATCGGTGGCCAGCTCATCGGAGGCGTTGGCAAGGTCGCCTTCAGCGAACAGTGCATAGCCTCGCGCTGATTCATAATTATTTTCCACAATCAAGTCGCGGGTGATGGCCGAAGAGCGTTCAAGCTTGGCGATGGCTTCCTGGGCGCTGTCGGAATTGCCGTTGGCGGACGCGATGCGCGCTTGTTCGCGCAGCACGGAAGCGAGGGAAATGTTGCGATCCGGCTCGCTCATTCCCACCACAGGCTTTTGCAGGGAAGCTTCGAGCGCACGCAATTGTTCAAGTTCGCTGGCCGGGTTCGTGGTGAGTTGCGCACGGCCGAAACCAATTTCGAATTGAGCATAGGGATCTTTCTGGCGGCGGGCCTGTACGAGGAGAGAATCCAGAGATTTCAGGCCTTGTTCCGGCTGGCCCTCCCAGAAGGAAATCAGCGCTTTCTGAAATTGCGCGTGGAAGCGGTCGCGTGAGTTGGTTGCCGAAGCGGAGACCTTATCATACGCGGTGCGGGCGACAGCGTAGTCACCCATAAGCGTATATGTGTCGGCGATGCCGACCTGCGAGCTGTAGAAATTGGTGATGATCTTCAGAGCCGCAGCGTAATGTTCCAGAGAGCCTTTGTCGTCGCCGGCGTGGCGAAGAACCTCGCCGAGCGAATCCTGCGGGTTGGGGTGATGGGGTTCCAGCGCCGCGTAGCGTTCCAGGTAGCCGACGGCTCTGGCCGGATCGGGATCGCCGGTTTCGATGTAGGAGTAACCCAGCATGTTGTAGACCGGGGGGAAATTGGGATCGACTTGCAAAATCTTCTCCATCATCCTACGGGCGCGCTCGTAATCCTGCTGGGAGTAAAGCCATTCCGAGGTGAGATACAGGACGTGCTTGTCATTCGGGAAACGTGCGAGAAGATCGTTCATGGCTCCAATGGCGGCGAGATTGTTGCCCTCCTCAACGTCAACCATCCAGTTGATGAGAAGTTGCTCGTCGGGCGCGGCTTTTGGCGCCAGGGCCTTGGCGTGCTTCAGAGCGTCGAGAGCGGGCTGGTTGCGGTAGGTCGCGTAGGACCACACCGCAAACGCTAGAGCGAAGTGAGGATCTTTGGCGGCCGCCTCGTGGGCGGTGGAGACCGACATGTCCAAAAGATAGTTCTCGTATTGATCGATGGACTTCTCGAGGAGCTTGCGGGCGTCGTCGGATTTCGTGGCGACCAGCAGGGTGCCGAAGAGCTGGCGCTGGCCGAGCGTGGCAATGGGGGCCAAGGGCCTGGGAGGCACGGGTTCTTTGCTGGAGGCTTCGGTGACCTGAGTGGCGGGAGGCTGCTGCGCCCAAGTGTTCGCCGCCAACAGCAATGCAATTGCGAGCAACGAACAACGCACGGCAAAGCGGTTCATGAATACACTCCTGATCAGTAGATAGGAACCCGGATGACCCAGCAGCTACCGTAGCGCCCGGGTGCATTGAGCCGATACTGGCCCGAGGGACAGGTGTGCGCGTTGGTAAAGCCGATTAATCGATTGGCCACCAAACGGCGGCCGCGCCAGGTTAGACACAATGTCGAAACGCATACTTGTGCCGTACACGGGGCGGTGCCGATACTTTGAGGTAATGCTGTCGAAAGGTGATGTGGTCTTATGAACGGAAAGACACGGGGCCAGCGGCTTTGCTTTGCGGCCGCTTCAATCTTGACGCTGCTACTTTCGCTGCCAGCGTATCCGGCAATAAAAAACATCGCGGTGATCATGTCCGCTGGAAGCAAGCTGCAGGACGTGCAATTGTCGGAGCTGATGAAATTGTGCAAGGGCACGCAGAAGACGTGGGTGGACGGCAAGAACTTCACGCTGGTGATGACCGATCCCGGAGCGCCGGAATTGCATCCAGCGATTCAGAAGCTGTTTGGCATGGGCTCGTCGGACCTGAAGGCGTCGCTGGCTAAACTGAACGAATCCCGCACACTGATCAAGATCGTGGACAATGAAGCGGTTTTGCTGCGCACGGTGGAAGAAACACCAGGATCGGTGGGCATCGTGGACGTGTACTCGATCAATAGCTCGGTGAAAGTGCTGCGTGTGGATGGGAAGCTGCCGTTTGATGTGGGCTACGCGCTTAAGGGAAATTAGCGACCCCCTCGTATCGGCGGGACCTAAGCAAAACCTCTCATCAGGGGCTAAAGCCCCATTCTGCCTGGTCCTGAACGCCGGAGCCCTCCTTACATCAGGCTAAACCGAAGCTCCGATCCCCCGAGAACTATTCATTTGCGTCCACGACGATGGACTGCGACTAAGAAGTTTTCGTCGTGGGAACGCGCAGCGCGCGGAAAGCGGTGTAGCCCAGAAGAATCGCGGCGGTCACCAACGCGATCCACAACAGATTCGCGTGCCGCTCGCTATACGGGCGCGGGTCGAGGTAATTTGCCGTTGCTTCCTCTCCGCCGAGAGTCGCCACTTTGGCGTCCGGTTCGGCGTGGAAATCGAAGGTGCGCGAAAGATCGTATTGCGGGAGTTTCGCCGCGGCATTTCCGTAGATCAGGCGGTAGGAACGGGCGCTTTGCGGATAAAACAAAACAAAGCAGGGAATCGCGAGCAGTGTGGGCTTGGCGCCGGCAAGCGGGGCATCGTTGCCGTTCACTATTTCGATCCTCCAGAAGCGTTGATGCCAGTTCTCGCCCGAAAAAACGCGAACAGACTCCGCCTCTTTGTTGTCCTGTTTGTAGCGGTAGATCTCGCCAGAAAAATAGTTCTGCCACTGCTTCCCGTCTTCGCTGATTTCCATGTGAACGATGCGAAAAAAGTTCGGTTCCGAGGTTTCGATGGCCACTCCGCTGACCGGGAACGAAGCGGGTCCGAGGTCGGCAATCCATCGGCTCGCGGTGGCGGGTGCTGTGGAATCTGAAATGAACTGCGATGGCAGCGGCGTTCGAACAGGCTCGTGGAGTTCGCGAGAGAACAGAATGTCGACCGAAGAGACCGGAAACTGGCGAGCGGCTTCGAAGATGCGCAAGCGGACGAAGCGCGCATTGTTGTCCGAGTAGTGGACCAGGCGGCTTCCCTCGATATTCTCCTTGCGGAAGCCGGAGATCGGCGCACGATCCTTGACGATTCGCCAGGCGCGAGCGTCGTCGCTGGCGGCGACTTCGACCCAGTCGATGAAATCGATTTGCGGAGTGTGAATCTCCACGGTGTTGTGGAACGCGATCTTTTCGCCCGTGTCGATGACCAGTTGAGTGTATTGACCCGGCACAAAACTGTTCTCGCGGATGGTCGCGAGGCGCCGTTCCGGCGGAGCGTGAATGTTTTTGTCGTAGAGCAGAAAAGGAATCTCCTTTCCGGCGTCGTCCACGATGCGCAAATCCGCAAATTCACTATCCACATGGGCGTACAGGTTGACGGGAACGCTGATTTTGGAGAGTCCAACGGGCTCGGAGATTTGAACCGTCCGGGAAAATTGCCAGGAGCGCCACGGATCGGGAAGATCGGTGGCCGACAGGGAAACACCGGAGATAAGACCCAGCGCCAGCGACACAAGCGCGAGGCGGCCCCTGAGTGCGCGACCGATCATGAGGGTGTTCGTTCCCGCGAGGTTCTGTTTTGGTAGAGGAAAGAAACCACTAGAAGCACCAGACCCAGAACGAGGAAGGAAAGGATGCGGTAGACTCGGTCCAGATACGAGCTGTCGTACAGAAAGACTTTGAGCACCACCAGGCCAAAAAGCGTTAATGACTGCCAGCGAAGCAGCGGGGAGCGCCGCTGGATGCCGATCACGATGAGCATCGATGCATACGCGGTCCAAAGCAACGAGAGCGCCAGATGCTGGGCGAGGCCGCGGTCAATTCCGAGCGAGGCAGTGCGTCCGAAATAATCCCAAAGTTCGAGAGAGAGGGCGACGAGCGCGTAGACGTTGATCACGACGGCGAGAACGCCGGACGCGCTCCGCTCTGGAGCCAACGATTTTTCCTGGTCCGGTGCGATGGTGTGCTCCCGCGCGGAGAACAGAACGACTACCATGCAGACAATCACCCCGGCATAGGTAGCAAAGCGTTCGTTGAGCAGAAACTGCGGCGCAGGTAGAGGTATGAACAGCACGCGCAGGGCGGCCACGGCAAGAAGAAAAAGCCCGCCGCGGCGCAACAGGGCAGCCTGCGACCGAAAACCCGTGCGGACCATGAGTGCGCCTTCCACCCCCAGCGCGAGAGTGATCCACTTTCCTTCGAGGCGGATCGGAATCGCCAGCGTCGCGAACGTAAACGCCAGACCGGCAAGAAATTGTTGTGCGACGGGCCATTCGCCGGTTTTCCCGGAGCGTACCAAACGCGCCACCCCAAGATGCGCCGCCGACAATGCCAAAACCAGGACTGTCAATGTCCAGCGATCCTTCGGCCACAGAAGGAGGTACAGCGCGCCGAGATAGGCAAACGAATTCAAGAGAACAACGAACAGCTCTACGGATTCGAGCGCGGACGTACCAACCGCGCGCAGGACCGGCAAGGCAAAATAGAGAAAAAAGAAAAGCGTCGCAAAAACGATGGTGGGTTCGACCTTGGCGGGGCGGTAAAAAGTGTCGTACCAACCCCAAAAATAGAGCTGGGTACATAGGAAGGAAACAGGTGCGAGGGTGCGCCAATCGCGCCGCGCCGCAATCACCAGCAAGCCGGCGCCGAGAATCAGAAGATACGCGAACAGCACGATCTCCTCGTCCTTGCCGGTGCTGAGCAGCAGCGGGGTTAGGAACCCGCCGAGGAGAGAAAGTAAAGCGATGCGCTCGGAGTTGCGTCCCAGGGCAACGACGGCCATCACCACAGAGACGACAATCATGCCCGCGAATCCTGCGTTCGTGCTGAACAACGTGTAGTAGCGGCATCCCGCCCAAATTGACAGCAGCAAAGTGGCCTGCCCGAGAGCCGCGATGCCTTCCGAAAAGTAGGAATAACCTCTGCCGAGAAGCCATTGGCTCCAAGGCAGCATGGCGGCGCCCAGCAGGATGCCGATGGCGACGCGGCCGGAAGGTCCGATCCAATTGTTGTCGAAGGCATATTTCAGGAACAAAGAGACCGCGACGATGACGGCCAGGATTCCGACGCGATTGAACCAACTCCCGGCGATCAGGACCTCGAGGTCCCGGCCCGAAGAAGCGTCGAGGTGCGGGGGGTGGAGTGAGGGCGCACGTGGGATGGTCGCCGCGGTCTCGCTCATCTTGGGAGGTTCGGCGGCGGGTTCCAACGGAGCGGCAGGCCAAGAGGGCAAGGCAATTTTCGATGGTGGGGCGGGTGTGGCGCCCGGCAATGTCTCAGGCACCGCTTGGGAGTCTGGCTGCTGCAGTTTGGGGGCAGGTTTTCCTTCTCTAATACTCGCGATGCGTTGTTCCAGGGAATAAACGCGGGCAATTAATTCGTTCAGTCGCGCGGCCTGCAATTGTTCGGCGAGTTTCTGCACGCGAGTAAACGCCAGGATGGCGAGGATGGGTGTGACGATGACCACCAGGCAAAGAAGGAGGCCGAGGATTTGCAATGCTGGCATTTAGGGTACGAGACGGCGCGATTAGACCACAGGTGGCCGGTGACGACAATGGGGCAGAGCCCTTCGACCCGGTAGGGCCCAGAACCCCGCCGACGGCCGAAGTGGCTGACCGCGGGGTCAGGCCCTCTACAGCAAATTCAGGAGAAAGGCTGGCGAATATTCAGCGTGGGACCCATTGTTTGTCTAAGCCTTTTAGCTACAGTCGAATACGACGTTCCAAGGTGGGACAGAAACGTACTGGACCAGTCGTTTACGCGCGAAAATGTGTCTTGCGTACCATCGTCTTTGGCTTGGCACTCATGTCAAATGGTACAGGTAAGGCGGTGACCGACACCAGTGGGCAGGTCGTCATATCGAGAGACTCCAAGGGGTGGCGGGTGAGGTTAGCAGTGGGTTGCTTCGAGGGACAAGTAGAGGGTACCGAGGGCCAACAGATGAAAACCAAAGATAACAGCAGGAAGTGGTTGTGGTGGTTCCTGGGGGTGGCTGGAGCGTTGCAGCTGTACTTTGTGAGGGAATTGTTGGCGGCGTTCGCGTTATTCGCGGCAGTTTTTGCCGTTTTCGGACTGGTGATCGCCAGCTTGTACCTGTTGCAGAAGGGTTGGACGGTGGCTGTGGAACGTGTCGCGGAAAGCGGCCGTCCCGTAGTATCGATGGCAAAGCGCAGCGTCTCGGCGGTGGAAGATCTGGCTCGCCGGCCGTTGCGGCGCCCGGGTTCCGCTGCGGCACAGTAATTCGCGGCGATTTGTCGCAAGTTTATCAGCTTTGCAGGGCACACACAGACCGGGGTGAAACCACTTCGAATCTGTGGCAAGTTGAACCACGAGGCCAACCGGACTTGACACCGGTTGGCCTTTTTCTTGTGTACCGATCGCGGGAATGGCCCGCGCGCGGCGGACGATTTTGCGGCGCTGTGGCGCGGGCGGAAGCTGGGCGCAGCGGTGCCTGCCTAGCATGCGAGTTGCGCCCCTACGCTGCCGGCGGTCGGATTCGCTAACGGGTGGACTTCTTTGAAGCTGCGGGTCCCGGTCCGATAATGATCTTCCCGCCACCGCCGCTGTCGGTCTTCGCGGTGCTGCCGGTCTTGGCGCTGGCTTTCGCGGGAGCCAGGACGTTGGTCGGGAGCAGGTCGTAGGGGGTTTCGTCTTCCTCCTTGGCGTCCGGATCGGTCATGACGGTGACGCTGCCGAGTGCGGGCAAGAGCACATCGATGGCGGCGTGGTTCTCGTGATTGCCGCCCCAAAGGCGGAGGCGATAATCCACGGTGTCTTTGCTATCGAACTGTGCCGTGCCGCCGACATCCACGTAGGCGGGATCCTTGTCCGGAACTCCCTGGGTGATAGTAATGATTGTGGGAGGTGCCGCCGGGTTTGTGGTCGGAAGACGTTTCGCTGGTGCGGATTTGGCCTTTGCTTTTGCTGTGCCTTGGGTGGGCATCGTTTTCTCCTGTTGAACTTACTGTTTTCCGTTGGATCGGAAACTCGGATCAGCGAGGAGCGCCAAGAGGGCGCGCCGCCGCTGGAGGTCGGCTAAGGTACCACCATTGCGCAGGCTCTGCTGTGAAAATTGCAGGGCACGCTTGCGGTCGCCAAGATCCTCATAGGTTTCGGCGACGTCGGCAAGAACGCCGGGATCTTTTGGCGCGAGCGCGAGGGCGGAGTCGGCACGGGCCAGGGCTTTCTCGCGCAGTTTGTCCTCCGCGTAGAAAGTGCTGAGGTTGGATTGCACCCCGGCATCCTGGGGGTTTAGTGTGGCGAAATTCTCGAGAAGACTTACGGTTTTCGTCCGCGCGGCTCGCTCGTTTTCGCGATCATTGAGCCATTGATAGGCCACCAGCAGGTTGGCCCACACGCGCCAATCTTTATCATTGAGCGCCAAGGCCTGATGCAAGACCTGCGCGGCGTCGGCCCAGCGCTTCTGGGTGACGTACAGCCACCCGAGATTCGAATATCCCTCGTAGTTAGGCGCCAATTCGATGGACTTCTTGAGCGCCGCTTCGGCCGCGGCATCGTCGGCCCCGATATACTCCGCGCCAAGATTGCTGTAGGCCTCGGGATTGTCCGGCGTCAGCTCAATCGCGTGTTGGAATTGAGCAATGGCTTCCTTGGTGCGGTTGTGGCGGTCGTAGAAATCTCCCAGCGCAGTGTAGCCATCCCAGTAGTCGGGACGCAAAGCGATGGCGCGCTTAAAATCAGCTTCCGCTTCCGCAGGGTGGCCGAGGTGTTCGTTGACGTAAGCCATGCCCATCACTGCGGCGGCATCTCGCGGATTGATATCCAGCGCTTTCTGGAATTCCTGAAGCGCGAGATCCATCCTGACGCGTGTGAGGTTCAGATAGCCGAGGGTTACGTGCACGGCCGGAAGGCGATCGTCAATTTCCAAGGCTTGCCTGCAATTCGCTGTCGCCTGATCGATCCAGCCCGGACTATGGTCGGTCTGATATTTCAAGCGATACGCTTCCCCAAGGGTGGCGTAACCTAATGCGAAGCGCGGATCGGTTTGCAGAGCAGAATTCAGGGCGGAGATGGCCAGGTCGATGTTGCCCGGCTTGTCGTATCGTTGCAGGTAGCCCAGGGCTTTGACGTAGGACTCGTAGGAACTTGGGGCGACAACCTTGGCAGGCGCGAGAGCGGCTTCGGAAATCTTCACCCGCATCATCCGCGCCAAGTGAGAGACAGCCTGGTTTTGAATCATGGCCAAATCTCCCGAAGCGTCTTCCAATTGCGCCGAGCCAATTTGCCGCAAGCGTTTGGAGTCGATCAGCACCACCGTGAGATACACGATCTGGCCCTTCCGTTGAACGCTGCCTTCGACGACCATGGTAGCGCCGAGATCGCGATAGGCGGCCGCCGGATCGCTGATCTTGTGGCTGCGGACCTCGCTGGCCGGCACGACCCACAGAGACTGCTGCGCGGCTTCCAGATTCGACAGCTCATTGGTCAGCGCATCCATCAAGCCGCTGGCGACCGCAGCATATTCCGGATCGTTGCCGACGTTTTCGAATGGCAGCACGGCAATGTGCTTGTCGGTGCTGGCATAGACCAGGCCCGCGAGGCGTTCGCGCAGGGCCGGAAGGAAGACGCCCGCTGCGGCGATCAAAGCCAGCATGAGCATCACCAGCACCAAGCGCACCGGCCACCGCGCTTGACGAGCACCCCAGCGCGGGGCCGAAGCGTTCTCGATGATTTTTTTGAGCTCGCGCGGCGTCATTGCGCGCGTAAGCGTGGGTTCTTCGGCGGAAGCGGGAGTAGCGGTAATCTCCGCTCGAGCGGATTCCAGATCCTTCAATAGTTCGTCGGCGGTTGCGTGGCGGTGCTCGGGTTTCTTCGACAGAGCCTTGTACAGGAGAGGACGAACGGCCGGGGCCACCGCGTCCAGCGCGGCAGGCGGCTGATTCAGAATTGCGAAAGTCATTGCCGCCGTATTGGGCCGGACGAACGGATGGCTTCCAGTAATCATCTGGACGAGGATCACGCCCAGCGCCCAGACGTCGGAACGCTGGTCGATGGGCTCGCCGAGTATTTGCTCGGGAGCCATGTATGGGAGTGTGCCGGTCAGGGAAATGGATTGCGTCGCGCTGGCAGAGGCCACTACACGGGCCAAACCGAAGTCCACGATCTTCGCGACGTTGTCGTTGGTGATGATGATGTTGGATGGCTTGATGTCGCGATGTACGATGTTGCGCGCGTGCGCTGCTCCGAGGCCTTTGGCGATCTGGATGGCCAGGTCAAGCGACGCGTGCAGGGACAGGACGCCGCGATTGAGCTTCTGCGCGAGCGTGTCGCCTTCGTAATAGGCCATGACGATGAAGAGTTGGTGATCGTCGGACTCCTCAATCCCGTGGATGACGCCGATATTAGGATGGTCGAGCGCGGAGGCAGAACGCGCTTCGCGGAGCAGGCGCTCCTTATCCAAGTCACTGACGACGATTTCCTGTGGCAGGAATTTCAGGGCGACGGTGCGCTCCAGCTTCAGGTCCAGCGCTTTGTAGACTACGCCCATGCCCCCAGCTCCCAGCTTGCAGGTGATCTGGTAGTGCGAGATGGTTTGATCGAGCATAGTACGGCCAGAAGATGGTGCTGGCGATTTTAGGGTGAGCGTCGAGTCAAGTCAACGAAGCTAAATAGTACGCTCAACGCCCAGCATTTGGCTGCTTACTTTGCAGGGTTGACGAGGTCTAATCCAACGGAATTGGGGCGTATGGGAACAGGGGGACTTTATGCAAGGCCTTTGGCAGGATCTGAAATTTGCCGCCAGGATGCTGCGCAAGAACCCGAGCTTCACGCTGGTCGCGATGCTGACGCTGGCGCTAGGCGTCGGCGCCAACGCCGCGATCTTCAGCGTCGTGAATGCCGTGCTTCTGCGGCCCCTGCCCTATACCGATGCGAACCGGCTGGTTTCCATTTCTCAATTTGATCGGCAAAGTCAGACTAACGGAGTTCCAATTTCCTTTACAAAGTTCAGCCAAATCCACGAGCAAAGCCGCACGCTGGAATGCACCGCGGCGTACTTTCCGCGAAACGTAGCTCTCGCGGGAGAGCGCGAGCCGGAGGCGGTCTCTGGCGCGCTTATCTCGGAAGATTTTTTTCGGGTGTTGGGCGTGAGCCCGGCTCGAGGAAGGGATTTCCTGCCGAACGAGGAGGATGCTGGGGGACCAAACGTCGCGGTGATCGGCGATGCCTTTTGGCATAGCCATTTTGGCGGCAATGAAGGTGTTCTCGGTCGAAGCTTGAACATTGACGGAAAAAGCGTCACTGTGGTCGGCATCCTTCCCGCTGATTTTCAGTTTCCATTGCAGTTTCCGCCACCCGACGTTTGGCTACCGCGCGTGTTTGAGGTTAGCGTCTTGAAACCCGAACAAGTCCGGTCCGGGGCGGGATACCTCAGTCTGATCGCCAGGCTGCATACTGGCCAGGCGCTGGCTCAAGCGCAGGCTGAGCTGGAGACCATCAACGCGCGCTACCGGCAGCAATTTGCGAACAATGCGGACGCTACCAAGTACGAACTCACGGTCACATCTCTGGAAGAAAGTCTGGTCTCGACGCTGCGTCCATCCTTGCTGGCGCTGCTCGCGGCCGTCGCATTCGTTTTACTGATCGCCTGTGCCAATGTGGCCAACCTGCTGCTCGCGCGGGCGACGGCGAGGGAGCGCGAGATCGCCATCCGCAAAGCGCTCGGCGCATCGAGGCCGCGCCTGGTGCGGCAGCTGCTCATCGAAAGCCTGATGTTGTCCTTTGGTGGAGGGGCTACGGGCGTTTGTCTTTCGGCGCTACTGCTACCGGTGTTGCGCGGGCTTAGTCCGGGAACCGTGCCTCGGCTGGCAGAGGCCAGGATCGACGGAGGCGTGCTCTTGTTCTCGATCCTACTGTGCGTTGTGACCGGCGTCGTTTTCGGGATTGTCCCGGCGTTGCAAGCCGCGCGGAAGGGACTGCAATCGACGTTGAACGAAGGGGGACGAGGGTCGTCCGATGGAGCCGGCCGGGGAAGATTTCGTGGAATGCTGGTCGTAGCGGAACTGGGAGTCGCACTGGTGCTCATGACTGGCGCGGGACTGCTGATCGATAGCTTTGCGCGGTTGATGAAGGTGAATCCAGGTTTCGTGCCGAAGGGCTTGATGACATTCCCCATCTCATTGCCACCCAGCCGGTATCCCCAGCCACGACAACAGGCCGAATTTTACAGAGAGCTACTGGAAATGGTGAACACGGTTCCGGGAGTGCAATCGGCGGGCGCGACCAGTTATCTGCCGCTCTCGGGCGGGGTGCGATTCGTCTTTTTCTGCGCGGAGGGCCACGCTTGCTTGGGAGTCGGCAAGGATCCCCTGATCGCGATGCGTCAGGTGAGTCCTGAATATTTCGACGCCGCGCGCACGCCGCTTCTGCGCGGGCGAGTCTTCAGCGACCAAGACGTGGCCGGGAGTCTGCCGGTGGCGATCGTGAACGAGACCACCGCGAAACGCTATTGGCCGGATCAGGACCCGATCGGAAAGCGGCTCGCCAATTCACGGGACATGATTCAGCGGGAAATCGTCGGGGTCGTGGCGGACGTAAAATTCAACGCGCTAAACAGCGCGAGTTCCGAAGAGATGTATCTTCCTTTGGCGCAGAGCCCTTGGGCGGTGATGACGCTCGTCGTGCGTTCCGAGGGGAATTCACAGCCTTTGGTGGCTGCGGTCCGCGCAAAGATTTCGGGGATCGATCCCAGTCTGCCAGTTTCGGGAATCCTGAGCATGGAGGATGTCGTGGCGACTTCGGTGGCGCAACCCCGATTGATCACGCAGTTCGCGGGAGTCTTCGCGGGGTTTGCGTTGTTGCTCGCCGGCGTCGGGATTTATGGAGTGATGGCATATTCCGTGACGCTGCGGAAACAGGAGATGGGTGTTCGCGTGGCGCTCGGAGCCGGACCTGCTGACATTCTGAAGCTGGTGGTGGGACAGGGCATGTGGCTGACGTTGGCCGGAGTGGTGGCTGGCGTTGTGGCTTCGCTCATGCTGACTCGTTTGCTCTCGAGCCTGCTGTTTGGCGTTCACGCCATTGACGTTGCCGTTTTCGGCGGCGCTGCGGCGATCTTGGTCGCCGCGGCGATCTTGGCTTGCTATTTGCCGGCCCGGCGGGCAACCAAAATCGATCCTATGATTATCCTGCGGACCGAATAACGGTGAAAAGCACGCGCAGAACCCGCGCTTCCATTTCTTAGAAGAATGCCGCCCCGCCGTCTACGTTGATCGATTGGCCGGTGATGGCGCTTGATTGCTCGGAGCAGAGAAAGAGGGCGGCGCGGGCGATTTCGTCAGCGGTCTGTCCGCGGCCTTGCAGCAAGGTGCCCAGAAATCCCGCCAATTGCTCTTCCGAGCTGACGCCCAGCTTTTTGGCGAGGGTGGCGCCGAGTTCCTTGGACATGACCGTTTCGGTGACCGGCCCCGGGCAGAGCGCGTTCACGCGCACTCCTTTTCGGGCGGCTTCGGCCGCGTTCACGCGCGTCAATCCCAATATCCCCGCCTTCGCGGCAGCATAGGCCGAGCCCCACCCAAAAGCGGACTTCGCCGAGAGGCTTGAAATATTGAGGATCACACCTGATGCGCGCTCGTACATTTCCGGCAGCACGAGTTTGCTCAGTAAAAACGCCGCGCGGAGATGCACGGCGATCACACCATCGAATTCGGCCAGCGGGTATTCCTCAATGGGGAGAACCGGCCCGTAATGCCCCGCGTTATTGACCAGAATATCGATGCGCCCGAATTTTTCCCGGGCCGCGGCAACCGCACGCGTGCCGTCAGCTTCGTGTGTGAGGTCGGCGACAACAAACCCAGCTGTCTCGTGATCGCGGGTCTTCGCATTGATTTCCGCAACGGTGGCGGCAAGTTCGCTATGCGTGCGCGACGTCAGAAACACTGATGCGCCTTCGCTTGCAAACAAGCGGGCGATCGCGCGGCCGATGCCGCGGCCGGACCCGGTGACCAAGGCGACTCTGTTTTCCAAGAGCATCGCGATACAGAGGATAGAGGGTTAGGGAACCCGCTGGCAAGAACGTCCACGGTAGCACTCGTCGGGAGCGGTCCGGCAATTCCGGGTTCATGCGCTAGGTAGTAAAGATTAAAGCGAATTAGGTTGTATCGACCTTATTGAACTTGGACCAGGAAATCGCGCTATGCCAGGGGACCAAAGGGCAGTGGTCTAGAACTGTCCCCCAGGCCAGATGTAACTGCCTTTTCTGATCCCTAACCTAAGGCATGCAAAGACGCGCGTGGCGCGTAGATGAGCGTCTCGCATTTATTCTTTGGCGGGATTTCCACGGGGGCTTACGAGTGCGCCGATCAGCTCGCGCCAGACAGGCGACCTTCTGCTGTGCCGCGATACTCGCGGCGCTTACGCTTGCGGGTTGCACCGGAGTGCTGAATTCCGGCAATTCCACGAATAATTCCGACAGCCCGACGGCGCCTTCTATCACCACACAGCCCGCGAATCAGAGCGTCACTGCCGGGCAGAGCGCGACCTTTGCGGTCACTGCCAGCGGCACCGCGCCGCTGACCTATCAATGGCAGAAGAACGGCGCAAACATCGCCGGGGCCACCTCGGCCAGCTACGCCACGCCTGTGACCGCCACGACTGACAACGGCGCGAAGTTCGATGTAGTCGTAAGCAATTCCGCCGGCAGCGTTACCAGCACCACCGCGGCTCTCACCGTCAGTGCCAGTCCGGTAGCTCCAACGATCACAACGCAGCCCGTAAGCCAATCGGTCATGGCGGGACAAACGGCAACGTTCACCGTGGTTGCCAGCGGAGCCTCTCCGCTCACCTACCAGTGGCAGAAAAACACTGCCAATATCACCGGCGCGACCGGCTCCTCGTACACTACCCCTGCAACGTCGACCTCGGATAACGGATCACAGTTCCGCATCGTGGTCACCAATTCCGTCGGCACCACGACCAGCAACTCGGCCACGCTGACCGTTTCATCGACATCCAACATGGCTCCCAAGATCATCACGCAGCCCACGAATCAAACCGTTAGCGTGGGCCAAGCGGCGACGTTCAGCGTGGTTGCCAGCGGCACGCCGGGGCCTATGTACCAGTGGCAGAGAAACGGAGTCAACATCAGCGGTGCTACCTCGGCAAGTTATTCGACACCGCCTACCGTCTCCGGCAACTCCGGCTCGACGTTTGACGTAATCGTCAGCAACGCTCTTGGCAGTGTCACCAGCAATGCGGCGACGCTCACGGTGAACCCGGCGAACACATCGCCTTCCAGCGTTGATGTGACCACCTATCACTACGACAACTTGCGTACGGGCCAAAATACCAACGAAACAACGCTCACCCCCGCGAACGTGAATCAGGCGAAGTTCGGAAAGCTCGGTTCGTTCAATGTCGATGGTCGCGTTGATGCGCAACCCCTCTATCTATCGAACGTTGCCATCCCAAATGTCGGAACGAAAAACGTTCTCTACGTTGTCACTGAGCACGACTCCGTTTTTGCCTTCGACGCTGACAGCGTGAACGGAAACACCAGCACCATCCTATGGCAACACTCGGTGCTGGCCGTGGGAGAAACCTCCAGCGGCGACCGCGGTTGCCCTCAAGTGACGCCGGAGATCGGCATTACCTCCACACCGGTAATCGACCGCGCACGTAACGCCATCTACTTGGTTGCAGTGTCCAAGACTTCCGGCGGGAATTACGTTCACCGCATTCACGCGCTCAGTTTGACCACCGGCGCCGACCTGTTCGGCGGTCCAACAACCATCACCGCGAGCTATCCTGGGACGGGGGCCAACAGTTCCAACGGAAACGTTGTCTTTGACCCGAGTCAATACAACGAGCGGCCCGGCCTGCTGGAGTTCGGTGGCACGGTCTACACGACGTGGGGCTCGCACTGCGACGGCGGTCCCTATACTTCCTGGGTTATGTCCTATAGCGCCGATACATTGCAGCAGACCAGCGTGTTGAATCTCGTACCCAACGGCGACGAAGGCGGCATCTGGATGGCGGGCACCGCGCCCGCAGCCGATACCTCCGGCAACATTTATTTCATCGTGGGCAACGGCGACTTCGGAACGACGCTCGATGGCAACGGATTTCCGGTGAACAAGAATTGCGGGAACTGCTTCGCGAAAATTTCTTCGACCGCACCGCTAACGCTACTCGATTACTTCACGCCGCAGAACACCGTCTCGGAATCCAACGCAGATACCGATTTCGGATCCGGCGGACCGTTGCTGTTGCCCGACGTGGTCGATTCCACCGGCATCACGCGCCACCTGGCGGTAGGGTCCGGAAAAGATGCCAACATCTACGTAGTCGACCGCGACAACATGGGCAAATTCAACGCCAGCAATGACAACAGCATCTATCAGCAAATCAACGGCCAGCTGGCGGGCGGCGTATGGGCGAAGCCGAGCTACTTCAATGGCACGGTGTATTACGGAGCGGTGGGCGATTCCATCAAGGCGTTTCCGATCGTCACGGGGAAATTGGCCACGACTCCCTCGTCGCAGAGCGGCCACACGTTCGGTTATCCTGGCGCGACGCCAAGCATCTCCGCGAACGGCACGACCAACGGCATCGTCTGGGTGGTGGAAAATAGCAGCAATGGCGTACTCCACGCGTACGACGCCACAAATCTGGCTACCGAGTTATACAATTCAACCCAAGCCGCGAACAACCGCGATCAATTTTCCGCCAACAAATTCATCACGCCGGTGGTCGTCAACGGAAAGGTTTACATCGGCACACCCAACAGCGTAGCCGCGTTCGGACTGCTACCGTAAGCGGCCGGTCCAGTCGAAGAAAGTCTCCGGGTTGCCCAAAGACAAGGGACAGGCGTGATGCCTGTCCCTGCAAAAAAACCACCCGTAGCTGGTTTGTGTGATGCTTACTTGCGCGTCTTCAAATCCTTCAGCAAGTGATTCACCAGCCCGTTAATCTCATCCTGTGTCAGGGAGAAGGAGTCCCGCCGAACCGGCTTTTCGCCCACTGCGCGATAAACCAGGTGCTTCGTCGCCTGCTGCGTCAAGTCGAACACGATTGTTCCTTCGCGGAAGTGAATGCGTTCGTAGCCCACCATTGGCGGCCCATAGCCCCAGCCTTCCCAGCACCGATACGGCCCGCAGACCAATCCGGGATACGCGCCCGGATACACGGCCTGTACCGTCGCGTTACGCTGCTGAATTGCAAAGTGGTAGTCCACGAGAAAGTCCGCGGTTGCCGGATCGCTGACTTGCGCCAATCCCTTGGCGGTCAACGACTGCTGAATCGCATTCTTCACGCGGTCGCGAACGACTTGGTTGTCTGCCGGTATATCGCGCGCCACGGGACCGGTAGGCTCGTTGCGCCCCATCGTATCCCGCGAAAGCACCCGGCGAGAATCCCGCGCGGCCATTGGTTCGGCGACCGGCTGCCAGGCCCAGGTCGCGCCCTTGTGAATGCGAATATCAGGGTCACGAGTCACCTGCACGTGGTCGTCGCATCCCGCCGCGACCAATCCGCACAAACAAGCTGCGGCTGCAAGCAGCGACATTTTCTTCATTTTAGGAAAACACCAAAACGCCATGGATACATCCTCCAGACAGATACAATCCCCGTCCCTACTATTCAACCCTATGGCTTGCGGATAGTTGCGGCAGGTAAAAGGCGATGTGCCGCGAGGGCCAACCCCTTTGCCAGGTGGATTAATCCCAGTCTTTCAGCTGCGGCCAGAGTTGCTGCAGGTTCATGTTCAGACCGCGTGCCAGCAGGATCGGTCTGTTTTCATTCGGTATAGCGTAGGGGTTATCGAGGTCGGCCACCGGTTGGACGGATGCAAAGAACTTGCGCGCGTCCTCGATCCTCGCGGAGCCGACCAAAATCATGATCTCGCCCGTGTATTCGCGCGGCCCCCAGAGGAAATAGTTCTGATGCGGGCAGATTGCCTTCGGCAAACCGTATTGCGATCCGAAGAAATCGATCGCGCCGGCTTCCCCATAATTATTTGCGTAGATCGCCGTTTTGCGCTGCTCATTCTCCGGCAAAGAATGATAAACGCGCGCCACGGCCGCCACCATTTCCGGCCAGCCGAATTCGTCAGCGAAGTGTTGCGGCAGCGCCGCTCCCATGTGCGAGTGCTCCGAACGCGGAATCGCAAAGGGCAAGTGCTCCTGATAGCGCAGAAACGTGTCCACCGGCAAAACGGGGAGCGTAACCGGCACCAGTGGCGCGATTCCCAGAATCAGCCAGACGAAGCAGCCTGCCCGCACACTTGTCCGCCAGCCGGGATGCAATTCGAAGCGCCCGCGCAACAAAAGTTCGCCGGCCAGGCCCCCGGCGGCCAGCACCATAGGATATGCAGGAGCGGAATAATAATTCTTTCCGTGAGCGAGCAGAAAAAATCCGAGGGTGATCACGAAAGCCCAGCCAAAGGCGCGGTAAGTCTTTCCCGCGGCCGAAAAAAGATAGAACCCCAGCCCCGCAAGCCAGAAGGGCAAGCTGAACGGCGTCATGAGTAGGACTTGCTGGCCGAGAAATGCCACCGGCGTGAGCACAACGTCTCTCCCTGAAGCCCGGATATTTCGCATCAGCTCCAGAAATGGCCAGTGGTGCTGAATATTCCACACGAGGTTCGGCAGGAAGATCAGCAATGCAACGCCGCCGCCCGCCAGCAGCCACGGGGTAAAAAGCAGTTTGCGCTGCGCCGTCAAGAGCAGGCCCGCCAGCAGTGCAAACGAAAACATCGCGATCGAATACTTATTTTCCAGGCCCCATCCCGCCACGGCCCCGAATGCCAGCCACAACCTGGAATTTCCGGTGTTTGTCATGCGCACCAATAGGAAGGCGCAACCAGTCCAGAACAGCGCTTCGAACGCATTCATCGCAAACTGGTGATCGATGACGTACCAGACTCCGGGAGTCGTTGCCAGCATCGCCGCCAACGCCGTACCAAAACGCTGCGCTCCCAATTCCCGCGCGAACGCTGCGGTCAGCAAGATTCGTCCACAACCCGCCAGCGCCGGCCACACCATCAGCGCTCGCAGCGAAGTTCCCAGCGTGTGCCGTGCGATCCACGCGACCAGCGCGATCAACGGCGGCTGATCTACGTATCCCCAATCGAGATGCTCCGAGCAAGCCAGGTAGTACAGCGCGTCGCGAAAATATCCGTAGTGCGTCGCTGTCAGCAAATGCAAGGTGAAATAAATCGCGGCAATCAGCGCGGGAAAAAACCACCACGCTGGTGTTAGTTCATGCTCTTGGTTTTCAGCGGACGACATGGACCGGGAGGATAGCAGAGGGGTCGAAATTCGCCAAAGGTGCGGCGCTTCTTCGCTTGGCGGTCAGGCTTGCGACCGAAGCGCGTTGCAGTCGGCCGGATGAAACTCGAAGGGCCAAAACTCCGACGCGGGACGCCCAACCGCAACTGGTGCGAGGGCGATCCCGTCAGTCTCATCGAGTTTAATTCCGAACCAACGCAGTTATCGGAAACTAATTGGCTATCTCTCGACGGTTCAATTTGCTTTCGAGCCGTGCCTTCACCTCGGGCCATTCGGAGTCCACCACGCTGAAATACACCGTATGCCGCACCCGCCCGCTGGACGTAATCATGTGATTACGGAAAATGCCTTCTTCCTTCGCACCGATCCGCAAAATGGCCGCGCGCGATTTGTCGTTCAGCGAATCCGTCTTCAATTCCACGCGCAGGCATCCCAGCGTTTCGAACGCGTGCCGCATGAGCAGATATTTTGCCTCGGTGTTCGCTGCCGTCCGCTGCCACTCGCGCCCAATCCACGTGCAGCCGATTTCCAGGCGATGATGTGTCTTATCGATGTTCATGTACCGCGTGCTGCCCATCACTCGGCCCGTTGACTTTTCGATCTGCGCGAACGGCAGCGAAAGTCCGTTAGCGTATTCCTTCAGCGCGAGATCGATGTAGGCAGCCATGTCCCCCGTGTTCCGTACCGGGATCGGAATCCAACGCCACAGCTCTTCCTCGAGACCGATCTCGCACAATCCTGCCTGGTGCGCCCGCGTCAGCGGCTCCAGCCGCACGCGCGCACCCTCCAGCACTACCGGTTCGACCTTCATCTCGCCAGGAGTCATGCCGGGATTTTGCGTTTCACGGTGTCTCTAGAACAGCGCCAATATGGACGAGCACCCGCCGAGCTACCTTGATCACTATGGCAACGACCAAGGGCCTTGCCACTCCACAAGAGTGCCGCGGAACCCAGAGTGAGGTATGATAGATTCTTGCGAAACTACACTTTAGGATGACGATGCCGACCGAGAAGAACGGAAAAATATTGTTACGGATCAGGCCCCGCGGCTTTTGCGCCGGGGTAGTGCGCGCTGTGGACATCGTGGAACTGGCCCTGGAAGCCTATGGGGCGCCCGTCTACGTGCACCACGAAATCGTCCATAACACCTATGTAGTCGAGCAGTTACGCCGCCGCGGCGCGATTTTCGTGGAAGCCATCGGTGATGTACCCCATGGAGCTGTCCTGGTGTTCAGCGCCCATGGCGTCCCTCCCACGGTGCGCGACGAGGCCAAGGAACGTTCCTTGAAAGTGATCGATGCCACCTGCCCGTTGGTGACGAAAGTTCACTTGGAGGCGCTCAAGTTTGCCCGCGAGAAGCGCACCATCATCCTGATCGGCCACCGCGATCATCAGGAAATCGTCGGCACCTCCGGCGAAGCGCCCGACCGCACCATTGTGGTGGATTCGGTCGCCGCCGTGGACGCCCTCGAGGTCGCCGAACCCGATAAACTGTCTTTCCTTACCCAGACCACACTCAGCCTCTATGACACCCAGGAAATCGTCGCGCGCCTACGGCAGAAATTCCCGGCCATAAAAGGCCCTGCGAGTGATGACATCTGCTACGCCACGCAGAATCGCCAGGAAGCCGTCGAACAAGTCGCCAAGGACGTCGATTTCATTCTGGTCGTCGGCTCGCCCAACAGTTCGAATTCGAATCGTCTCGTCGAGGTAGCGCAACGCAGCGGCGTCAAAGCTCAACTCATCGATTCCGCCAAGGATATCGATCCCCAATGGCTCGAAGGCATTGAGCGCGTTGGCCTGACTGCGGGTGCGTCCGCGCCGGAAGTGCTGGTGGAGCAAGTAAGCAACCGCCTCGCCGAAATCGGATTCACCGATCAACGCGATCTCGATTTGATCCGTGAAGATGTGCGCTTTACTTTGCCGCCGGAGCTGGCCACCATCGCCGCCGCTCCGCGCCGATAGGGGGTCGGAGGTTTAGATTACTCTGGATGTACGAAGGGGTCCGACATAAGGCGTTCCGCGCAAGGGCTTCAGCCCTCAGGAATTGTTTTTGGTTAAGGAGTAGATTCGACGGGATCAGGGCCAGCTGTTAAGGCGCTCGGGCTAACCAAACGAGCGGGCTTTACTAAGGTAAGCCGTAGCCCAGCCGCGGGCTGGGAAATACAATACAAGGAGCCAAACTTTGGCGGTCAAAATCGTCCGTCAGCCGAAGAAGATTGCCTTGATCGGTGCGCCGTCGAGCGCCGCCGCGTTTCAGCCTGGCACCGAAAAATCTCCGGCCGCCCTGCGCGCCGCGGGAATCGTCGAGCGGCTCCAGAGCGCTGGCTTCGAGGTGACCGACTACGGCGACTGCGCTCCCCGCCTGTTCGCCGACGATGACGAGCACCGCCGCGCACGCAATCTTCCCGCCATCGTTGCCGGTCTCAACGATCTAAAGGTGCACACCGAAGTCGCCGTGAAAAGTGGCGCTCTGGTTCTCGTGCTGGGCGGCGATTGCGCCCAATCGATCGGGCTGCTCACCGGAGCCCGGCGCTACTACAAGCACATCAATTTGTTGTGGTTCGATCGCGACGCGGACCTCAATACGCCCGCGTCCACGCCGTCGGGGCGCATCGACGGCATGGTGGTCGCGCACATCATCGGGCGAGGTGCGCCGGAACTCGTGCGCTTCTGGGGTGAAACCCCGCTGGTCCGCGAGCCCGACGTAACGCTATTCGGAATCACCCGTCTCGACCCGCCAGAGCAGGAATTCCTGAGCAAGTCTCCACTGCGCCACATCACCGCCGAACAGATAGCCGCAAAAGGCGCAAGTGCCGCCGCAAACGAAGCACTGACGCACCTCCACGCCGAGTCCCGCGACTTCGTTCTGCACCTGGACCTCGACGTAATCGCACAGGACGAATTCCCGTCCGTGAACGTACCCGCGAGCGGCGGCCTAACCCTCAATGAGGTCGGGTCCGCCCTGAAACAATTTGCCGCGCATAAAAATCTCCTAGGCCTCGACATCGCCCAATACAATCCGGACAAAGATCCCGACGGATCGAACGCCAAAAAAATCGTCGACCTGGTCGTCGAAGCCCTGACTACCCGCTTGGACGCCGCCGCACCAGAACCTTCTCCTGCGGAACCTTCCGCCGGAGAGCTGGAAAGGCAGCCGCCTGCCGAAGTCCTCCCTTCCGACCTCCCCGCCTCGACCGAACCAGGCACCGAGTCGACCGAATCCGGCTTGCCGTAGCTTGGCAGCTATACCAGCCAACCTGGTCCCGTGCTCCAACCATCAAGTAGCGGCGAAGCGTCGTAGCGCGGTGGACGCCTGAGAAGGCGCCGATTTTTCGCGCATGAGAAGCGCGCAGGGATCGAATCATGGAACGTTCATGGTGTTTCGCGAGCGAGAAATTGGCGCGCTTTTGTCCAGCAGCGGCATGGCATCTCAGTGCTTGTTGAGCGATTCGCCACGCTTGCGGACGTAGCGGGCGAGGCCAAGGAAGCTTAGGTTCAGGGCGGCGGTGAAGGCGTGGTGTTCGGCCTCGATGCGGCCGAGCTTTTCGTCCATTTCGGCGCGGGATTTCTTGAGGAAAGCCTTCATCGCTGCCGCCTCGCGCGCGTCGGAATCCGGTGCGGTGGGATCGTCGGCTGCCGACAAGAGGGCTTGTTCGGCGACGGCGCACCAGTGGTGGAGGCGCTCTCGGAATTCGGCGATGTGGGCTGCGGGATTGTCGGCGTAGCCGTAATGGGTGAGGAAGAGACGATCAGGCCGATGGGAGAGAATGGCGGCGAAGGATTGATCCCACAGGGTGAGATCGATGTCAGGTGGGGGCGTGGCGGGAAGAATGTACGGGCCGTTGTCGATGCGGATTCCGGCAGTATCTCCTACGAAGGCCACGCCAGCGGCCTTGTCGAAATAGCTAACGTGATGGGAGGCGTGCCCGGGCGTATGTACAACATCGAGCGTGCGCGAGCCGAGCGTGAGCGTTTGAGGGCCGTCCATGACGTGAAGATTCCCTGTGGGGACGGGCAGAGTTTCACCGAACAGGATTCGGAGTTCGTCGCCCCATAGGCGCGTGGCGCTGGAGAGAAGTTTTGCCGGGTCGACCATGTGACGCGCGCCACTCGCGTGGACGTAGACGGTCAGTCGGGGATTTTCGCGCACGAGAGCGCCGGTCGCGCCGGCGTGATCGAGATGAATGTGCGTCAGCAGGATGGCGTCGAGATCGGCGATGCTGAGGCCGTGCAGGCGAAGTTGCTCGCGGAGCGTCGCGAGCGTGGATTCCGGACCGGGATCGACGATGGCGTGATGATTTTCGGATTCGAGCAGCGCGGCGGCGATCGATTTCGGATGGCCGAACCAGTTGGTGTCGAGTGCTGTGATTTTGTTCATGCTGGTGTTCGAACAGTGTGTAGAAAAACTCCCGACGGCATTTTCTCCGGGGCTGAAAAGTCGTCGTGAGAACCGAATTCAGAAACTCCTCGGAAGCCCATTTTCTCTGGCACTCCGGTGGCTTCGATTGTTCCCGGCCGAGCCGGAATTCCGAGATCGGGCATCCTGGTCGGATGCCCCCAGAGTGACAATGTGTGCTTTTCTCGGCACCAGGCGTACTCCGTGAAGCTGCCTTGACGTTCTACGCATTTTTTATCGTGCTGTCCAACCTCCGTCGATGAGAATGGTGTGACCAGTGATGAGCGAGGCGGCTGGCGACGCGAGAAACACGACGGCGCCGGCGACGTCCATGGGCTCGCCGATGCGATGCAGGCCGGCGATGCGTTCGATTACGTCGGCGCGGAACGCGGGATCGGAAAGGGCTTCGTCGGTCCCGGGCGTGGAGATAAACGTGGGCGCCACGGCATTGACGGTAATGTTGTGCTTGCCCCATTCGACTGCCAGGCATTTGGTGAGATGCGAGACGGCGGCTTTGCTGGCGCAGTAGACCGATTCAGTGGGCAGGGCGGCGAATCCGGCTTGCGAACTCACGTTGATGATCGTGCCGCCGCCTCCGCGAATCATGATTTTGGCGGCGGCTTGGGCGCCAAAGAACGTTGCTTTCAGGTTGATCGCGAGAGTGGCATCGAATTCTTCCTCTGGGACATCGAGGGCAAGATTGGTAAAGCCGCCTCCGGCGTTGTTGACCAGGATATCGAGGTCACCGAAATGCGCGGCGGTGCCGACGACGGCGCGAGAGATTTGTTCGAGGTCAGTGACGTCCATCTGGAGAGGAAGCGCGCGGCGGCCCTGCGCTTCGATTTCGCGGGCGAGTTCGCTGCCGGTGTTGATGTCGCGCAAGCCGAGGGCAACATCGGCTCCCGCGTTGGCTAGAGCCAGGGAGATCGCCCGGCCGAGACCACGGGCGGCGCCGGTGACCAAGGCGACCTTGCCGGTGAGATCAAATCTGGGAAGTTCGGTCATTGCTGGAGCTAACCTCTCCGGGATCGGTGATGGGTATGAGAACACATGGGAAGGTCTTGCGCCACTGAGTCGACGACGTGCGGAAGAGGGAAGAAGGATTGCCGCCCAGGCACGGAGAGAGGTTTCCGCGCCAGTCTGGGACGAGCCGACGGAAGCTGGTTCGCGTGAACCCGTGCGAGATGGGGCGCGAGAGTTAGCGGCTCGCCGAAGAAAATCGGCGCGTTTTGCCATGGACGCCGTCGCTCAACGATGGTCGTTCTTGGTTGCTATGAACTAGTTGTGATGGGCCAACAGTTTGTAGCCGGCCCGTTCGCGTTTGAGGACGGCCAGGGCGTTCAGGGCTTTGACGATGGCGCGACGTTCATCATCGCCTATGGCGATCTTGATTACGCGCTGTCCGATCGCGTTTTGGGCGGCTTCGATGCGGTTCGGCAAAACGAGGGGGTCAGTTTCGAGTACCGCGGCTTCGTAAAAGGGCATCCAAACGTAATCCGCGTTCATTGCGCCTCCTTCCAAGGGGACCGGGAAGGTACCAATCTAAAAATAAACGCAAATGTTAATACGACTGGTTACAAATTCAAGACTTTTATGCATACTTACTGTCGGTGCGCTGACGTACCGAGTGTGGACGATTCAGCCGTGCCCCTTTTTGGCCCCAACATCTAAAGGAAGCTAGGCGAGGCCGTGTGATCTTTCGCGCGGCCCGGAAAATAGCGTCTGTCCTGGCGCGTTTGCGTTCTGAGGTTCGCGGAAAAAACGATGGTGACCCGGATCCGAAAACTCAATAAAGCAGGTGGAACCGATGAGCAAGAATGGCAACTCACCGACCGAAATCTTCTCGACGACTCCGCGATCCAAGGGGTTTTAGCAGGTGATTGATGTGGCGCGTTCGAGCGAGCTGTCCCGGTTAGTGCTGGATGGGTTGGCTAGTGGCCGAAGATCAGAGTGGCAAGCTTGGGTACGGCAGCGATGCCAATGAGAAAATAGGCGATCGCGCAGAGGATATAGTCCCAGCCGTTGAATGGCTTGAGCAAAGACATGGTTCGATTACTTTCCTTCGAAAAGGTTTCGCACTTGTTACGGCTGGGAAAGTCTTGCGGAACGACCGCTGGTAGCAGGATGCCGAGGAAAGGCGTGCGCGTCAATTCGGCGAACCCGTTACAGGGACAAACCCAATTTTTTCGCGGCACCGACGGACTTTATCGCGCTCGGCGCTGAGAATGACAGCTTTCCTTTTATCGCGTGCCAATTTCAGGACGTGTACGGTGGCGTGCGTGACGATAACCTAGGGCTTTCACGTACACTCTAATTGCTTTGACATCCTCTTCGGGTACGTCCTCGTTCTTACTTCGCGGTGACGTGGTCGCGAATTCTTTGGTAATCAGAGCCGGACAGGATGTTTTTGTCCAGCAGGTCGTGTTTGTCGCGATACGGGCGGCCGGCGATGATTCTGCGCGCGGCTGGACGATTGATCCCGGGCAGGTCCGTTAGCTCAGTCTCGGAAGCGGAGTTGAGATCAACAAGCGGGTGCTGGCTATTGTTCCAGCCTTCCTGAACGCCCTGCGCGGCGGCGCGCGCTTGATCGGCGGCGTCGTGGGCGGCTTCGCCCAGTTTCCTACCGGCCTCTTCGAGCTCCGGCTTTGCGCGCTCGGTGGCTTTGGCGACCTCGTCGCGGGTTCTCTCATCGCGCGCCCGCTGATCGGGATCGTTGGAGTTACAACCTGCTGAACCCTGGATGATAAGGGTGGAGGTGAGCAAGAACGGCAAGACAGCAAACATGCGGGGGAACGGCATAGAGGCTCCTACGATTTGCCGCTAGAAAATCCCGGCGTGATTTTCCGGCGTTTTGAACTCTTATCCTTCCGTCACCGGGTTAAAAACCGGGGCCGGAGTCCGGCCCCGGATCGACATGCAGAAACTAGTCGGAGACGATGATTAGAAGCTGGATGCCCGGGTGGACCGGATCGATAAGATAGTATTGGCCGTCGACTTCGTCCACGTAGACTTCATCGCTGTAGCTCCAACCCGCGGGCCAGGGATCGTTGTACACGAACCAATAGCCACCGTAGTTGAAGCGGCGATCGTCGCGGTGCGCGACGCGGAACGTGTGCTCGCGGCCAAAGTGAGCGCGGAAGTCTGTTTCCTTTATCGTGCGAGCGCCGTTGCCTCCGCCGTCGCGCTGAGCTTGCACGACGTTGCCGTGTTCGTCGTGCTGCACTTGTTGCGCGTGTTCCTGCGCGGTCTTGTCTTGCTTGGCGCGATCTTTGTCGGTTTGCTGTTGTTGTTTGTCGGTCTGTTTGGCTTTATCGGCTTGTGCTTTGTCCTGCTGTTGCTTTTCCTTTTCCTGCGGTTGCTGCCGATCGGGTTCTTGCTTCTTGGGTTCTTCCTTTTTGGGCTCTTCCTGCTGCGGGGGTTTGTCCTTATCGGGCTCCTGCATTGCAAAGGCCGGCGTTGCCAGAAGCAGCGCGAGCAAGGCTGCCCTAAACGTAAGCTTCATGTTTTTCTCTCCTCGAACTCTCTATCAACCAGGGGTCTTTTTTCGCTGCACCTTGCAGCTAGGGTCTATGGCGCCAATAAGCCGCGGTTGGCTGAGTTCGAAGTGACGCGGCCCGCCGTTCTCCAACTCGACGCGCGGGGAAGCGCGAGAGCAATTCGCGCTCGTGGAGATCAGATGCTTGTGGCCGGTGGAAGGACGCGGAGGTGTGGACGGCGACGCACGGAGAGGTGACCAGGAGAGCTTGTATGCATTGAGATTTTAGTTCAATCCGGCTGCCACCCTACCGGCTCGCTGCTACATCTAAGATCTGAGCGCGCGCTCAAAGGACCGGTGTGTCCCGACGAAGAACGAAGCGAAATGAAATTTGAAGCGGTATCTTATCGCTGTGCAGGCCTCGTTGTGATCGACGTGATTAGGATGTCCGCGCGGGGTGGGAAAGTTCGAGTTTCGAGGACACGGGTTCGAATCCACGATGATGCGGACCCGTCCCAATTTGGGACTGTACTTTGAAAGGGCCGAGCAAACGTCGCAATAGGGAAAATCACGAGAGCCGCAAGCCGGCGGCTTGGAGGAAAGCCTTGCGAAACTGGCGGTGTGTGGAATACCCTATGGTCACCGCGCTTTGCTGGTTCTCGTGAAGTAAACCCCTGGGTGATGTTCCAACGAGAACGGGGAGAAGTGCCGCTAAGTTCGCGGAAGAAGCAAGGTACAGACTGAAACGCGTCTGATGCAGTTCACCGGCAGAAGCGGGGTGAAAACCCGGTGAGCGCGTAACAACATCACGATTTCCAAGGAAGAATCTTTTGGGAGGACTACGATGCGCAGGTTGTGTCTGACAGTGGTGGCAATGAGCGCGATGCTGGCGCTGCCGGTATGGGCTCAGCAGGGTGCAGATGGGACGCGGGACGGGGCGACCGCGCCGGATGACAGCACGTCGGCGACGGCGAGTGCGGCGGAGACGACGAATGCGGTTCCGTCGAGGACCAGCTTTGCGGTGCCGGACGTACCGCGGGCGACACCGTTTCCAGGTCCGGCACCAACCTCAGGCGATCAGGACAGTGCGCCGGGAAGGTTGACGCCGAGATTCGAAGTCGCGGGCTTGTATAGCTATATCAATTTTAATCCCGGCAGTGGGTTTGCATCGTGGAACAATAACGGTGAAATGCTCTCGTTCGCGTACAACCCGAATCGGGTCCTGGGGCTGACGGCGGAGGTCGCCGGGTACAACTTCACCAGGGACACGCCAACCGGAACAGTCTCGGGCGGCTTCCAGACCTGGCTTTTTGGTCCACGGCTGAACCTGCGACGGGATCACTTCGTTCCGTTCGCCGAATTTCTGGTCGGCGGATTCCGCGGTGGCCCGGAAGTGACCGGGATTGCCACGCAGACGTCGTTTGCGCTGGCGGCCGGCGGAGGAGTTGACATCGTCATCACCAAGCACATCGCCTGGCGATTTGCGCAGATCGACTACTTGATGACCAACGCATCGGGCACCTATGTGAATTCGACGTACCGCCAGAATAACCTCCGATTGGGAACCGGCATCGTGGTTCGCTGGGGCTTCCCGCCATCCGCCCCACCCCCGCCGTCGGGACCCCCGACCGCGTCGTGCTCGGCCAATCCGACCTCCGTGTATCAGGGATCGAACGATCCGGTCGCGATCCACGTGACGGCCAGCAGTCCGGCAAGTCTCCCGTTGACGTACAGCTACACGGCAACGGGTGGCGCGGTGGAAGGCACCGGGCCGGACGCGCGTTGGAACTCGTCAGGTCTGGCTGTGGGCACGTACACCGTTACCTCCAAGGTTGACGATGGGAAGGGCGGTACGGTTTCCTGCACGGCGGACATTGCCGTCCAGGAAAAGCCGCATCACCCGCCAAGCATTTCCTGCTCGGCGAACCCGAGCACGATCGCTCCCGGCGAAAAATCGACAATTACCTCGACGGCCAGCAGCCCGGACAATTTGGATCTGACCTACAGTTATTCGGCGACCGGCGGACAGGTTGCCGGAAACGGTCCAACGGCAACGTTTGATTCGACGGGCCTGCAATCGGGCAGTTACAAAGTAGATTGCTCGGTCACCGACTCGCGCGGCGACAAGGCCGACGGACAAGCCACTGTCGATGTGCAGCAACCGCCACCACCGCCACAAGCGACCAAGGTTGGCGAGTGCGGCTATACCAAGGCTGGCGTGGCACGCTTCGACAACCTGTGCAAGCGCGTTGGCGACGACGTGGCGTTGCGCTTGAAGAGCGATCCCAACGCCAAGGTAGTGATTATTGGTTACGCCGATCCGAGGGAACCGAGGGCTGCCAAGCTGGCCCAGAGCCGTGCGGACCTGGCGAAGGCATATCTCGGCGAGAAGGGCATCGACGCGTCGCGCATCACGACGCGGACGGGCCAAGCCTCAACGGGGAAGGGCACGGAGAAGGAGAACCGCCGTGTCGAATTCATCTTCGTCCCGGAGGGGGCAACCTACTAAACGTGTAACCGGTAATCCGCCGCGCGTTGGGGATTCAAGCTGGCGCGCAGCGTGCCGGGAACGGTAATTCGACTAACTCTTACGAGCCCTTCGAGGGAAACCTCGAAGGGCTCGTTTTTCTTTTGGAGCAGGCATCCCGAAAGTTCCACAGGACTCAGGCCCAAAATGGACCTACCGCCGGAGCTGGTGCCATTCCTGCAACGGGATCAGCGCAGGAGGGTTACGGGTGACGGGCCGGAGGATTGGCGAGACACACCGTCCCGAAACGGGAGGTATCTTGTTAATACAATATAGATAATATACTGATTTATGAATAAAGAACGAAGGTGCTGAAATGGAACCGGGGATGCAGGCATGGGGTGGGTCGACACCGACATGGAGGATGAAGATGAGCACGATGACCGAAGCAGCGATAGTCGCGGAACCTCGCCTATGAATATTCTAATCGTCGATGACGAGCCGGCTATTCGGGAGGCTTGCGGAGAAGTGGCGCACTTGACGGGTATGAATGCGACGATGGTGGCCACCGCCGAAGAAGCCATCAACATCCTGGAGAACTCTGCCGTCGACATTATGCTGACCGACCTGATGCTGCCGCATACCAGCGGTTTGGAACTGTTAAGGCGCGTTCGCAACACGCACCCAAATTTGCCGGTCATCGTCTTGACGCAATACGGAACGATTGACTCCGCGGTGGCAGCCACGCAAATGGGCGCGATCGACTATGTCACCAAGCCATTTCGTATCGAGGAATTGCGCGGGCGATTGGAGCGGGCTTCGCGCGCGGTGGAGCTGCAGCAGGAAAATCAATTGCTCCGGGAACAGCTGCGTACCCGTCCGGGGTTCGGCGGCATTATCGGCGTGTCCGAAAGAATGCAACGTGTCTACAAAACCATTCAAAAGGTGAGCCAGCACGAGTACCCAGTGCTGATCCTGGGAGAAAGCGGCACGGGCAAGGAGTTGGTGGCGCGAAGCGTGCACTACTCCGGGCCGCGCAGCGAGCGCACTTTCGTGCCGGTGGGTTGCTCGTCGTTGGTGCCAACACTGATTGAGTCCGAACTGTTTGGTTATGTGAAAGGCGCGTTCACCGGGGCCCTACACGGAAAGCAAGGGTTAATGGAGGCGGCCAACGGCGGCACGTTATTTTTGGATGAAATTGGCGAAATGCCTGTGGATTCACAGTCCAAGCTGCTGCGGGTACTGCAAGAGCGCGAAGTGAAGCCGGTAGGCTCGACGGAGCTGCGGCGCATCGATGTGCGGATCATCGCCGCCACCAACCGGGATCTTGAAGTGGGCATCAAGTCCGGAAATTTCCGGCAGGATTTGTACTTCCGGCTGAATGTGGTGCAAATCAAGCTGCCCGCCCTTCGCGAGCGCAAGAGCGACATCCCGCTGCTGGTGACTTCCTTTTTAGACAAGTTTTGCGATCCACAGCAGCCGGCACGAACCATTTCCGAGGATGCCATGCGGCGGCTGATTGCCTACGACTGGCCGGGGAACGTCCGCGAGTTGGAGAATGCCATCGAGCGTGCGTTGGCGCTCGGCTCGGGTCCCATCCTGCACGTCGGTGATCTGCCTCCGAACCTGCAGTACTCGACCAGCGAGCGTGCACCGGAAAAAGACGAACTACTGCCGCTCGAAGAACTGGAGCGGCGAGCGATCCTGCGCACGTTGCGGCAGACGACCGGCGATAAGCTGGCGGCGGCGCGGATTCTGGGAATAGGGAAGACGACGTTGTACCGCAAGCTAAAGCAATATCACATGGAGCCCGCGTTGCCGTAGAAATCAACTGCGCGGCGTCGTGTGGAGTGCAGAAGTGCGCGCTATGTACCTGACCGCAAGACGTGTGTGTCGCGCCACGGCGCCATTGAGTGGTAGCTACATGGCGGCAAAAGCTGATCGCGACGAGACCTGCTGAATCGCTGCCGCCAACATGGGATCGTTAGGACCTGCGGCGGTCGCCCGTTTGCGTACATCGCGTTGCCATTCGCACCTCGCATGGACTGCCGTCGCTAATCCAGAGTCCAGTTCGGAACGCCAGTGAAATCGAGTCTCGACATGGGATGCAGGCGCCCAAGCCTTGTTTCCGGAACGTCTCTAACATTTTGATTATAAAAGCGATAATCAAGTCATCGGATTGGACCTGCCAGTGCAAGGGTACACGTGGACGAGCGCTCTGCGCGGAGCGATGACTATCAGGAGTGATCGGTCGACAGGGTAGTCTCCCACTTGCGGCGGTTGTTAGGGCGGGCTGAGGTATCGATATCTGACGCCCCAAACCGCAGAGTTGATTTTAGTTATTGATACTGAGGCGTTGATGAGGTTCAGGGGAACGCAGCACCAACGCGGAGTCGCGGCGCAACCAGTGACGCCCACCGCGGCGAGACGAATCGCAAGACGCGGTCTGATCCAGGAAGCCGTTCAATATCTTCTCGCGACCTCGATAGC
>Ga0181522_10000157_pt1 | contig 54566 bp, 45 predicted proteins | sample PEATcosm2014_Bin_27_FD_121103 | JGI IMG/M metagenome (GOLD analysis project Ga0181522, IMG submission 121103) | Peatland microbial communities from MTU Mesocosm Facility, Houghton, MI, USA - PEATcosm2014_Bin05_10_metaG | ecosystem: Environmental > Terrestrial > Soil > Wetlands > Peat | place...
CTGCTCAAGACGTTGCTCATGTCCACAGAGGCTAACTGCCCTGCAGAAGCTATGTCTTAAGCCATTTCTCTATGGCCGGTTTTAACCTGATCATCAATGGCCGCTTTTGGGTGATCACCGAGGGCCCATTCCCGATATTTGTACGGAAGGGCCACTCCGCACACCCTGTGGAGTGGCCCTTGGAATCTGCTCAACAGCCCAGAAGAAGTAATGGCGGGAGAGTGAGATTCGATTTCTCGTGGAGAAAGTTGGGCGTCGGTTGGAGGCTGGGCCAGTGCGATTCTCCGCAAAATCAAAAATATTTTTCAGAACAGCCATCAAAACAGCCATTAGCGCGCGAAAAAGAAAACCGCCTTTGGCGGCGGTTTGTAAGGTACTTATTTTATTGGAGTTATGGTGGACGCGGTAGGAATCGAACCTACAACCTGTCGGTTAAGAGCTAGGGATGTGCCCTTTTCAGCATTGCTCGCTGTTGCTTTATACTGCTTAGTTTCAGCGACTTGAGAGAACTACCTGTCAAAGAGTGACTGTGGGTACTACCCACAATTGCCCACCTTTTTGATGTAGTCTACCCACAAAAGTCCCCACAGTGGTTTGACCCAGAACCATTGCGATTAGGCCACGAATCACGGAAGTCCTTGCAAGACTTTGACCGAAACCCGAATGAACAGAACTTCGGCTCAGTGAACCACATCTTCTACATCTACAGTCTTACGATTTCTTCCGTGGATACGGATCTCTTTGCCATAGATTCCAGCGAACTTTATCGCCATTCCCATGAGTCTATATTCCTCTTCTTGGTAATCGGCAGCGAAGGCATCCTGGTGCAGGACGACAACGGGAATGTCCTCTGCATGACAAGCCCGCGCAAAATCGGGAAGCATCTTCTCAATTGCCACAATCAGGTCGGATTCTCTCTGGATAAGCCCAGTCGTGTTGCTGCTCGTCATGATCCAGTACCTCAACCTTGAAATATACTCCCGCGCCGTTTGAATGATGCACTATGGCTATTCCAGGCAATGCCTTCAGATCGCTCAAGACGAGTGTTTCGGCCCAATTCATCCCATATTTTGATACAGACTCCACTCACAAAATCCAAAAAGTTATCGGCTACTTCCAAAAAGTTATTGGACGCGGCGAGTGAACCTGGCTTACGTTTCGGCATATCGCGGTCCTGCACGGGCCGTTGGAGGTGCCGATGATTGCCACGCTCATATCCTGCAACCGGTTGCAGACTGCCCTCACGGGCAGATTGCGCCAGATGCGTCCCAGCTTAACCCTGTTCACTCTGCTCATCCTCTTCCCGGCGCTCGCGCTTGCGCAGTCGCCGTTCGATACCGGATTCACCGCAATGCAAACACTCTTCACCGGCACGGTTGCGAAGGTCGCGAGCCTCATCGCAATTGTGGTTGGCGGGTACCAGTTCGCGCACGGCGAACCGGGAGCCAAGAAGACTCTGGCCGGTGTTGCCGCCGGCACGGGAATTGCCGTGCTCGCCACCAACGTTTTGACCTGGCTGTGGGGCGTGTAAGCGGAGCCTCAGCCCGTTTCCAAAAACGACATCCCAACGATTTTCCAAGCTGTGAGGGGCGACGATGCAGACACACACTACAACCCGTCGGAGGAATCGGGTCTACAAAAGTCTGCACAAGCCCCTCACATACCTCGGTGTAGAACGAACGCTGTTTTACTTCGTCTGCGTTGGAGCAGTGGGCGTATTCAACCTTTTCAATAGCCTGGTTGCCGGGATTGCCGTCTTTGTCGGCGGCTTCGCCTTCGGCCATTGGGTCACGAATACCGACCCGGCTTTCCTGCGCATCCTTGCAAAATCGGAGCGGTACAACGTCCGCTATGACGCAGCCAAGCAGAGCGTCCCGCGCGTGGAGGTGGTCTGATGCTCAGACTCGACAAAGTCATCAAGCCGTGGAAGGAAGCGGCTGCGCTGAATGACCACATCAACCTTTATGGGTTCTGGAACGAGAGCGCGTTTCTCACCAAGGGCGGCGACGTGGGCATGGTGCTGCGCGTTTCCGGCGTGGACTATGAAAGCCTCGACCACGCGGAGCAAGAGTACGCCGTCAAGCGGTTGGAGTCCGCGTTCAAGGCGTTTGGCCAGGGCTTCCACATCTATCAGTATCTCTTCAAGCAAAACCGGCCGGAGATTCCGTTTGTGCATTACGAAGATCCTGTCGTTGAAGCTGCAATTGACCAGCGGCGGCAGTTCTTTGAGGCCAAGCGCGACCGGCTCTATCAAATCGAAATCTTCTACTGCATCGTCCTCGAAGGCGCGCGGTCGAAGACCGGCATCGGCGCGGCACTTGCCCGCTTGTTCACTGATCCTGCCGGAGCCATCGACGAACTGAAGACGCAGTTCGGCGGTAGCCGCATGAAGAAACTGCTGCGGACGCAAATTCAAAACAGCGTTGCGACGCTGGAGCAGCGCGTCCAAGCATTCACGCGGCAGCTCGGAGATTTCATTGAGATCAAAGTCCTGAGTCAGCAGGAGCAGTTCACTTTCTTTCGCCGGTTGCTCAACTACGATGACTGGCGGATTGCAGGCAAGCCGCAATCCACACAGTTTCTCGACTACCAAGTTGTCAACTCCACCATCGAGGCCGAGCGCTACCATCTGCGCGTCGGGGATCACTTCATCCGCGTCTTGACCATGAAAGAGGCCATCACGGAGACACGGCCTCTTGTACTTGATTCACTGTTGAAGATTGCGGCGAGCTTTTATGTCGTGACGGAATGGATGCCTCTTGGAGCGGAGCAGGCGCGTAAGGAAGTGAACAAGCGCCGCCGTCACTTCAATGTTTCCAAGACCGGCTTCATCTCGCAGATGGGTAACGACGCTTCGCAGACCAATTCGCGCGATGTACTGGTAGATGAATCGAAACAGGCAGACATCGAGAACCTTGGCGACTGCCTGCGTGCATTGGGCGACGGCCAGCAGCTTGGCGATTTCTCGCTGACCATCGTTCTCTATGGACGCTCGAAGTCCGAACTTGAGAATCTTGCCGGGGAGTTTACCGGCGTCTTTACCAACGCCGACGGCAATCTATTCGTCGAGACGTACAACCAGCTCAACGCCTACTTCGCCACGATCCCCGGCAACTACGCGCTCAATCTGCGCAAACTGTATCTGTTGAATTCCAACTATGCCGATCTCTCGTTCCTGTTTACGATCCTGCCGGGTGAGAAAACAAACGCGCATCTCGGCTCGGAGTACCTGGCCGCACTCGAAACTGACAACAACACGCCGTACTTTCTCAATCTGCATAACGGTGAGGTTGCGCACACGCTGATTCTCGGAATGACCGGCTCCGGAAAATCGTATTTCTGCAACTTCATTCTGCAAAACGCACAGAAGTATGCGCCGTTGACATTCATCTTCGACATCGGAGGCAGCTTTCAATCGCTTACGTCGATCTTCGGCGGGTCTTATCTCAACGTTGGGCAGGAGGCGCGCGATTTTACGATCAACCCGTTCTCGCTTGCCCCAACAAAAGAGAACCTGCAATTCCTCTTCAGTTTCTTCCGCGTGCTAATTGAAGGCCAAGATCATGGCATCGCCCAGCGTTATCGGCTCGACTTCAAGGAGGAGCGCAAGCTGTGGGATGCGATCGAGCGCGTTTACGTTCTTGAACCAGCGCAGCGGACCGTCTCCAACTTCGGAGACATTATCGGCGAGTTGAAGGAACGCCTGCATCGGTGGACACGGGGCGGCCAGCATGGATTTCTATTTGACAACGCCGAGGACACGCTCTCGTTCAGCCGCTTCCAGACGTTTAACTTCGCTGGCTGGGGCGACGCGCACGATGTGCTGGAGCCGCTGCTCTTCTATGTCCTGCATCGCGCCAGCAATGAAATATCAGACGTGGCAAAGCTCGCAACCTTCAAGCTGTTCCTGCTCGATGAAGCGTGGCTTTTTATCAAGAACGAGACCATTCGCAATTATGTAGTACAGGCGCAGAAGACATGGCGCAAGCACAATGCGGCGATGATTCTGGCTACGCAGTCCATCAAGGAGCTTGAGGAGTCCGGGATGTTGCAGATTGTCTCCGAGAGCTGCCCGACCAAGATATTCCTCGCCAACCCTGAGATGAATCGCGATGTATACCGGGAGGCGTTCCATTTGAACGATACGGAGCTTGACTTGATCGCAGGTCTCGTTCCGCCGGGCCAGATGCTTATTCGCAAGGCGCAGACCTCGAAGAAGGTCCAGTTGAACGTCGATTCTGTTTCTCATTGGATGGCCACGAACAATGCCCGCGACAACCTGAAGAAGCGCGAATACTTCGAGCAATATGGCATTGCCGACGGCTTGCGTCGGCTTGCCGAGGAACATCCCTTCCGGCTCCGGTCACAGGCCGGTAATCAAAATCCCAACCCCAAAGGAGCGATTGCATGACAAGCAAAACCATATTCATCGCCGGGCTTGCCCTGGCTCTTCCGTCCATTGCCGCTGCCGCGCAGGAGGCGTCGGCGCGCACTGTCCAGTACCACTCGCAGGACATTGTTCCGATTCACGCCAAGCTGAAGTACACGACGTTGATCGAGGTTCCTCCCACTGAGAAGATCATGGAGGCAGCAACCGGCGACAAAGATTTCTGGATAGTTGATGTGGTGGGAAACTTCTGCTTTGTCCATCCGGCCAAGGCTGGCATCAGCTCCAATCTCAACCTCATCACCGACAAGGGCAACATCTATTCCTTCACGCTGGAGGATGTTTCGACCACTTCCACCGCTCCGGACCTTAAGGTGTTGATCGAGCCTGCCGACCGCTCGGCAATCATCGCGGCCAGCGGCCCTCCGCAATTTGTGCCAGCCGCGCAGCTAGAGCAGAGCAGGCAGCAGATTGCCGCGCTCCAATCGCACGTTGAGCAGGCAGTTGATGAATTCAAGAGCGCGTACCCGGTGCAGTTGAAGTTCGACTACACCTACAAGGAGAACGAAGCGCCCTTCGATATTCAGTCGATCTATCACGACGACAAGTTCACCTACATCAAGACCAATGCGCCGGAGAAGTTCAGCATCTACGAGATGAAGGATGGAAAGCCCAACCTCATCACCTACGACTTGCGCGATGGAACCTACATCATTCCGAAAGTCATGGACTCGGGGTACGTCGAGTTGGGCAAGAAACGGATGGAGTTTTCGCGGAAGGGATAATCACCATGATTGAGAACAACGTCATTCCACACACAGAGCCATTACCGGAGCCGGAGTTAGGTCAGGCGAAGGTCGATCCGAAGGGCGTGCTTCAAAAGCACCTGAAGTCCCTCGTCTATCTTGGCGCGGCGTTGCTCGTGATTGTCGCGGCGCTCTTCAGTTCGACGACCAAGAAGACGCCCGAACAGCAACAGGTCGTGAAAGGCCAGCCGCCGCAGCCTACCCTCCAGGACAACACCGATAACAACGTCCAGGACTTGAAGAACCAGCTCAAGGCCGAGCGCGACAAGGAGCAGCAGCAAGCAGCGGCGAATGGCCCAATTGCTGGTGATCCCGCGCTTGCGTCTGCGACGCCTGCGCAGCAGGCGGCCGCATCTGCATACGGGCCGACTGGCGCTGTCGCGACTTGCGTTCCCGGTCAGCCATGCCCGCAAGCGGGCTATGGCCAGGCAGGTTACGGACAACCGAACAATGCGCAGCCCATTCTTTCGCCGGAGCAGCAACAGGCACAGTTGATCGCGGCGAAGGAGCGCGAGCGGGCCGATGAATCCCGCTTCGCTTCCAATCTCGTCTACTCGCTTGTTGCTGTGCAGGCACAGCAACAAGCGCCTCAACAGTCGCCTCAACAAGCGGCGGCCCAGTATCCCGCCGCGAGCCAGCGGCAGCAAGACACCAGTCTTGTTCCACCACGCGCAGCCGGTGATCCACCGGCTACGGATGGCGGGTACAAACGCCCAGTGGAGGCAAACATCGATACGGCTGTCGGGCAGCCGTATCTCGTCTATGAAGGCTCGGTGCTCGATACGGTGTTGATGAATCGTTTGGACGGGGACGCGTCAGGCCCGGTTAAAGTACTCGTCTCGAATCCTCTGTACTCGCACGATCACCAGCACGTCATCATCCCGGAAGGCACGGTCGTTTTGGGCGAGGCCAAGAAGATCGGCTCGGCAGGCTTCGGTCAGCAGCGGCGCATGGCTGTCGTCTTCCATCGTCTGATTATGCCGGACGGTTACTCTGTCGATCTCGACCAGTTTCACGGTCTCGATCAGATCGGCGAAGAGGGGCTGAAAGACAAGGTCAACAACCACTACTTTGAAATCTTTGGAGCGTCTATTGCATTGGGTGTTATTGCCGGTGCGGGCGAGATTGCGCAGGGCGGCGGAACCATCTCAACCAGTGGCTCTCAGGCTTTCACCACTGGCACCGCTGGCAGCGTCTCGCAGTCGGCAAACACCATTCTGGACCGCTTCATGCAGATACCGCCAACCATCACGATTCGGGAGGGGCATCGCGTGAAGGTCTACTTTACGCAGGATATGTTGCTGCCTGCGTATGAGAACCACAGAATCCCACAGACGTTCTAAGGAGATACCGATGCGATTTAAGACCCTATTGCTTATCTGTGCGATCACCCTTGCAGGCTGCGAGAGCAAGGCAAAGAAGGTCGAGCGGTTGCAGGCGCAGTACAACGCTGAATACCCAGCCTATGCCAAGGATTGTTTGGACGAAGAGACCACTGGTTCCGCGAGGATGCTGACCGGAAAAAAGCTATCCAACGAAGAGATGGCAACTCTCGAAACCAGAAAGAAGGAGCGGGATGCCCGGTGCAAGCCCCAGGCCGACCATCTTGCAGAGATTCAACGCCAGATTCTTGCGGCGCAGCAGTAAGGCCAGCCCGCCGCTCAACCACCACCAATGCAAACGAGAGGAGCACGCCATGAGAAAGCTGATCATCCCCACAATTGCAATCGGACTTGCGGCGGCTTTGCAGCCCGCCGCGCACGCGCAGTTCGGTTCAGGCATCGTCTTCGATCCCACGCAATCCGGCCACGCCATCGTGCAGATCGAGCATGAAGAACAATCGCTCGCCAATGAAGCCCAACAGATCGAGAACGGAACAAAAATCTTTACCAACACCGTCAAGATCGCCACAACAGCGCTTCAGATGTACAACACCGTGCAGCAGCAATACAACCTCTACCACCAAATGATTCTCGCACCGAACATGCTCTACGAGCGGTTTCTGTCTCCTCGCAGCGATTTAATGCTGATGCAGCAGATCTCGAATACCTATGGGAATTCGATGGGATGGCTCAATGCATCGAATACCGGGACGGGGGCGACAGCCTCTTATCAACAGGCATCTGTTCCGCGTACTTCAAGTGTCATTCCCGGCTATGCAACCTCAAGCTATGCCGGCCAGCAGCAGATCGCCGCGCAGGGCGCGACCATCGACCTGGGTGACTCCGTGATGAGCACCAATTTACAAGTGCTTGGAACGATCCGCGCCAACCAGATTTCCCGACAGAGTGACATCACCAATCTGGAGAACGCGTCGCTCAGCCAGGACGCATCGCAGCAGACCATCATGGCCACACTTCAACGGATCAATCAAGCCCTGCTCCTGCAGCTGCGCACCCAACAGGATGCGAACCAGATCAACGCCAATCTTGCTCTGCAACAGATCATCGCGCAGAAGCAGCAGCAGGACGCGATGAAGTCGGCGTTCCGCGATTCATCGGGATACGAAAGCTACTACAACGCCAACGTCGCAACCACCAATAGCGGCGCTGCCAATCTGCTCACGCAGGCTTACTGAGTTGACGCGTTAAAGATCGCACGCAACACAAACCAAGAGGTGCGGAATGGGCACAGGTCTCTTCGACTTTATTGCACAGGGGTGCCAGTCGCTCGCTGCAACGGCGGCACCCTCTATTACTGCGATGGGAATTCACATCGTAGTCGCGCTGGCAACCATGATGCTGGTCTGGTTCGGCGTGCAGGAAGCACTGGCCTCATCACAGGGCGGAGCCGGGTTCAACGTCGGACGATTTGTCGGCCTCTTCATGCTGCTTACCTTCGCTTACGCGATGGTGAACTTCTACGACAGCGCAATCCCCGGACTGGGGTTCTCTATCAAGGGATTCATCGACGGTGGCACAACCAATCTTGTCAATGTCATTGGCGCGGATGGATCGGCGACAATGCTCAACCAGATCCATGCGGCCTCGTCGAAGACTGGCCCTTCGATGCTGACCAGCATCATGTCTCCGTACTACTCCATCGTGTACTTCGTTGTGCAGTTCCTTTTGGCGGTCCTGGCGGCCATTGTTTCCGCGATTCTTGCCTACGGTGCAATCGCGTCAACCATTATCGGATTGCTCGGCCCGCTCTTCATTCCATTCCTTGTCTTCAACAAGCTCGACTGGCTCTTCTGGGGATGGCTAAAAGCATATCTCGGGTTCAGCTTTTACAAGGTCGTAGCGGCAGCCGCGATGAACGTTCTTTCGCACGTTTTGACAAACTATTACATCCAGCTTGGGCAGAGCCTTTCCGATCCCTCATTGCTGATCCAGACTTTGCCACTGTTGATCCTTTTGGTGTTCGTCAATATCTACATTCTCATCAAGATTCCGGCCATGACACAGGCGCTCTTCAGCGGCCATACAAGCGGCGGCGGTGGCGGCATGGGGTTGGCGATGATGGCGCTGCACGCATTGGTATAACCACAACGATTGGAGGCGAGAGATGAGCACACCGACAAAAGCAACACCAGAGATCACGCGGGCCGCGGAACGCTACCTTGAACAGTACGGCGATCCATTGGTGATGAACACCTATCTGAAGGTCACAATCCTCGTGCTCGCAGTCGTCTGCCTCGCACTCGCAGGACTCACCTTCAAGAGCCAGTTGGCGCTCGCCAATATGCACCCCATGATTGTCAGGATCAACGATGTGGGCAGGGCCGAAGCGATCGACTATCGCAACTTCCAGTACCGCCCGCAAGAGGCCGAGAACAAGTATTACTTGACGCGCTGGGCCGAGCTGTACTTCAGCCGCAATCGCTTCACGATTGAGCGCGACCAGACCAGCGCCCTCTATTTCCTCAACAGCGACGTTCAGCGTGCTGTGATTGACCAGGAGCGTAAGGACAACATCATCCCGACCTACATCAAAGACAGCTCGCTTCCGTATGTCGATGTCGAGGTGAAAGAGGTCGTCTTGGACGACTTGCGGCAGTCGCCTTATTCGGCGCGCATCGAGTTCGTGAAGGTTTTCACGAATCCCGCGGATCATTCCGAACTCAAGCGCGAGCGTTGGACGGCCAGCGTGACCTATGTCTTCCGGGAGAACGTGAAGAACAACGAGCTGGCAGTTGATCCACTTGGACTGACCATCGTCCGCTTCCGGGCCGACCAGGCGTTCGAGTAGTCCAGACCGAAGACCCAATCCCATACGAGGCGTTGTCATGTCCCTACGCGGTCACAAATCGCGGCAGATAGGCCCTTCGTTTCTTCGCAGGCGGAGAAGCGCGTCCCGATACGCGAAGCGGAGCCGTGTCGCCTCACTTCCGTCTTCCTTTGAACGGGCGGCAACGAGAAGGTTCAGCCGCGTGCGGCGCGGGCGCGGCACACCGAGAATGCCTCGTTCTATGCAGATCATGAAGCGTTCGTCTCTGGAGTCTCTTCCTTGCTTGTCCGGTCACACGCTTCGGGCCTTAACCGGCGCCCTGCGGCACTGCGCCGCTCTGCTTTCCGGACTCCTCTCCCAAAACGAGTTTGGGCCCCTGCTCCAGAATGCACGGCTTGGCAACGGCGGTTTGCACACGCTTTGGAATACGAGCCTGCTTGTTGTGCAAACCGCCTCTTGGGAGCCGGGCCTCTTGCTCGGGCTTCGCCAAGGGGTGACCCGGCCAATCCGGGAATTCAACTCAGGAGACTTCACCATGTATCAGAACCGCATAACGCTCATCGGATTCCTCGGCAAAGATGCCACTACCCACACCGCCAACAACGCCAACTTTGCCGTGCTCTCGCTTGCCACCAAGAGTTCATATAAGGACAAGAAGACCGGCGAGTACAAGGGCCAGACGGAGTGGCATCGCTGCATCGTCTGGGGCCGGCTTGCCGAGTACGCGAAGACGCTTACAAAGGGCGCTCATCTGTCCGTCGAAGGCGAGCTTCGCAGCCGCGAGCAGGTGAGCAAGAAGACCAACGCCAAGCAGCGCGTATGGGAAGTGCGTGTCTCTTCGATCTTGAAGCTCGACCGCGCAGAGAAGGTCGCCCCGGAAGAAGCCGACGATTCAACACCCGACGTGGATCAGGACGTGCCCGAATAGGGCGCGTTCGTATCAATCGAAGGCTCGGCAGACACCGGGCCTTCAACACTGTGAGGCGCGCATGAGCTTTGAGTTGATCCTTCCGTTTCTTCGGCCCATTGAACCGCTCTTGCTTGACGAGAGTGTCAGCGAGATCATGGGCAATCCCGACTCGTCCTGGTGGTACGAGCGGGACGGTATTCTCCGCCACGACGCCAGCATTGAATTTGACCCGGCGCGACTGCGCACGGGTCTCGAAGTCGTCGCCAACAAGCTCGGCAAGAAGCTCGACGAAGACAACCCGCTGCTCAACGCGCAGCTCCCAGACGGGAGCCGCCTTGCAGCGGTGATTCCCCCCGTCGTTCGCCCCGCGCCCGCGATGGTCATTCGCAAATTTACCAGCCGCCATTTCACGGTGGAAGACCTGATCGCTCGCGGAACGCTTACGCGCCCGCTTGCGGAGTTCCTGGCCCTCCAGATCGAGCGTGGCCAGACCATCCTTATCAGTGGCGGCACCAGCACCGGCAAGACGACATTGCTCAACATTCTTGGGCAGTCCATCCCCGACCACGAACGCATCGTCGTGATCGAGGATACCTCGGAGTTGCACATCGAAAAGCCAAACATCTTGCCGGTCGAATGCCAGACTGACACGCACCGCAAGCCAGTCACCTTCGACGATCTGTTAAAGGCCGCGCTGCGCTGGCGGCCAGACCGCATCATCCTCGGAGAAGTTCGCGGAACCGAGGCGCGCACACTGCTCGATTCCTTGAACACTGGCCACTCCGGGTCATTGGCCACCATCCATGCCAACTCCGCGGCAAAGGCGTTGCGCCGCTTTGCCAATCTCGTTCTCCGGAGCCACTCGCAAGCGACCTTTGAGGACATCGAAGCCGAGATCGGAGAGGCCGTCGATCTGGTTGTCCATGTAGAGCGTCAACCTGGCCGTCGCGTCATCCGCGAAGTGCTCAAGATGAACGGCTACAACCGGGCTGCGCAGAGCTTCCAAACGGAGCTTGTCTTCGAGGCTACGAGGCGGGAGATTGCGGAGGTCAAGCCATGCTGAAATCGCTGACCAAAGCCCCGCCATTCCGTGATGAATTCGCCGGCAATTCATCCGGCTTTCTGACCCGGTCTGACGCGGACAATCGCGTCAGTTTGCGCCGTGTTGCCGACACCCTTTCGGCTCGCCAATGGCTCGCCGAAGGCACGCCGGTTGCGGACGTTCTCACCATGCTCGAAGTCCGCCGCCGTTTTGAGCTTTCTCCGCACGATTGCCGCACCTATGCAGTCGAGATTCTCTCGGCTGCAAGAACGGAAATTCACACCAACAACCAGCCCGAAACTGCTCATCGAAAGGAGCCAGCCAATGCCATTGCTTGAGATCGTGCAAACCCGTCACGTCAACGCCACGATTCGCCTTGACGTAACCACCGCAGAACAGATTGACCAGTATGCAGCCTTTCTCCATGCCCTCGCCGATGAGGTCGTGGATAAAGCACTGGCCTACGTCTTCGCCAAGGACCGCGACTTTCAGGAGTTCCTTCGGACTCCTGAAGCCGCTCGTGTTGCGCAGAGCCTTCGAGTCCGTCGTCAACCGCAGAATGGTAAGCCGGAGCCAACGTCACGCCCTGCCAAGCCCGCCAGAGGAACTGAAGCAGTGCATACCAAGCCTGTGGAGACAGCCAGTGAATCGCGCCCTCGCAGCTAGTCGTGAAGCCGTGAAAAGCCCGTTCGGTGCTTCGCACCGGGTGTATCTCGACACTCCACCCCTTGAAGGGAGCTGATTAGTTCCTTCGGAACCTAATCGGTTTCCTAGGTAAACAAACAACTTAGCAGACTGTGGGAACCAGTTAGTTTCCCGTATCTGCCGCAGAAATGAGGTCACTCAATGCCTTTGAATCATTCCGAATCACCCAGAAGAAAGGGCGCTGTGCGAGGTAGAGAAAGCCGCGACCAATCGCTCAATACCAAGTTGACACCGGCGGAACTTCGGGTAGTTGAAGCAGTAGCAGAAGCGGATGGATGCGCCGTGGGCGAATGGGTACGAGAGACAGTCTTGAAAGCCGCTCACTCTTCATCCGATGCTCCCGGCACCGACCAGCTCTTGACCGAGATTGTCGGCCTGCAACTATTCCTTACCAACACTCTTTCATCCGTCGTTCGCGGTGAGCGAATGAGCGTGGAACAGTACCAGGAGTTGATGCGCAACGTGAAAACCAACAAGCGCCGCGCCGCCCGTGAGGCCATCGCGCAGTATGCGGCAGAGATCAAGGAGGAGCGCCATGCCTGAGACTAATTGGGGACGAAAAGAGACGATCATCTGGCCGCCGCGCCAGCCCATCTATACGATTGGCGCTTTGTTCCTGGCGCTGATTGTGACAGGATTGTTTGTCTATCTACGCTTTCAGTTCGGCCTCTCGCCGCTACAGCGATACTACCTGCCGTACTACTTCCGCACCATGACGGCGGGCATTGCCCATCCGGTCAGCAAGTACGAGATGCTCTATGTCTCAGACGGCGAGACAGCGGGCCGTCTCGCGCTTGAATCGGATGTACAGCCGGGGTCAACGATACAGTTTGCCGGCAAGCCATTACCGTTGATGGTCACACCGGGAGCGTCCGAACATGGCGCCTATTTTCTCAACCGCGAGGCCCCGCGTAACTATCAGAACAAGGTGCTTCACGCATGGATCGCACACTGGATTTATGGTGACGCTACGCTCTTCGATCTTTTCAAGACGCAGCTTCTCTTTGGACTCGTTGCCTTCGCCTTGCAGCTTCCGGCTTCGATCACAAAAGACATTCGGCGACGCAAGGAGATGAAGTATGGACGCCGGCTCAAAGGGCCAGTTCTGGTAACGCCGACGCAGTTCAACAAGATTCTGCAAGGCACCGGCATCGGCCTGAAAGTCGATCAGTGCCGTGATATGCTGCGCGTTCCATCGCGCGCCGAGGACCAGCATTTCGAGATCATCGGCGACACCGGCAGCGGCAAGACAACCATCATCATGCAGATGCTTCGCCAGATTCAGGCGCGCCAGCATTCTGCGATCCTTTATGACCCGGCCTGCGAGTTCATCGAGCGGTTTTACGATGAGAAGCGCGGTGACATCGTCCTCAATCCGCTGGACCGCCGCTGCCCATACTGGGGTCCGTCCGAGGAACTTGTTCGCCGCGCCGAGGCGCGCACTGTCGCGGCCTCACTCTTCCAGCCGACCAACGACCGCAAGGGTGAATTCTTCATTGAAAGCCCGCAGAAGATATTCGCGCACCTGCTACTTGATCTGCCGTCTCCCCAGCAGTTGGTCCATTGGATGTCGCACCCGGAAGAGATCGACCGCCGCGTCAAAGGCACCGAGCTTGCATCGCTGATTGATCCCTCCGCGCCGCAGCAACGTTCCGGCGTACTCGGCTCGTTGAGCCTCGTTGCCGACAGTTTCCGTTTGTTGCCGAAGAGGGAAGATGCCAAGACTGAATGGACCGCGCGCGAGTGGTCGAAGGAACGCAACGGTTGGATCTTCATTACCTCGCAGCCCGCCGAGCGTGAGGCGCTTCGTCCGTTGCACAGCTTATGGATTGATATGCTCGTGCTGCGATTGCTCAGTGCGCCCAAGCCTGAACAGCATCCAGTGTGGTTTGTGTTGGATGAGTTGGCCAGTTTGCAGAAGTTGCCGCAGCTCCATACGGCCATTACTGAAAATCGCAAATCGCGCAACCCGATTGTTCTTGGCTTCCAGGGCAAGGCACAGTTGGAAGTCATCTACGGCCACCTTGCCGAGGTCATGCTCTCGCAGCCAGCCACCAAGATATTCCTCAAAACCACGGAGCCGAACGCCGCCGAATGGGTCAGCCGCGCCATCGGCAAGGTCGAGATCGAGCGCATGAAGGAGACGCATTTCGACGGCAGCCGCACGGGGAGGAATTTCTCGCTCGACCGCCAGACTGAGCCTCTGGTTCTCGACTCCGAGATCAGCGGGCTGGAGAACTTGCACGCCTACTTGAAGCATGGCAACTACGTTGCCCGCTTCTCTTTCCCGGTGTTGGAAGTGCCGCCGTCGAAGCCAAAGTTCATTGAGCGATTGGAGGACGACTACATCGTCCGCGAGCCGAAGAGCGGGCAGCCGGAAATAGAGAGGATTGCTTCCCAAGCGCCAGTTGCGACGGTCGCGGCCAACGGACATATACCGCGCAATATCCCAACAACGCCTGCCGATGATGCACGCGAAGAAACCCAAGCAACATTGCCTTTTGGCACGGGGATATAAGCCATGCTGACCATCTCCAAACCGCTTTCCGCAGGACAGGCGCAGAACTACCACGCCAAGGAATTCACCGCAAAGGAGCAGAACTATTGGTCCCAGCGCGGCGTGATTCAAGGCGAATGGCAAGGCCGTCTTGCTTCGCAATTCGGCCTTGCCGGAGCTGTCTCTGCGGAGGACTTCGCCAAACTCAGCCAGGGCCAACATCCGCAGACCGGCGAACAGCTTGTCCGCCAGCGCGTCTCCTATGAATACCGGGATCCAGACGGTAAGACCGTCAAGACGATGGAGCATCGAGCCGGTTGGGACGCGACTTTTTCCGCGCCCAAGTCCGTATCGCTCACCGCGCTTGTCGGCGGCGATGACAACGTGCGCATGGCCCACCGCGAGAGCGTGCGCGTCGCGTTGGAACAGCTTGAGCATTACACGCAGGCCCGCATTGGCGGCAATCACGCGCCGGAGACGACGGCCAAATTCGTTGCCGCCAAATTCGAGCATGACACCGCCCGCCCGGTCGATGGCTACGTCGCGCCGCAGCTCCACACTCACGCCGTTGTCTTCAATGTCACTGAGCGCGACAACGGTCAGGCCCGCGCCATTCAGCCGCAAAGCCTCTTCGCATCGCAGCAGTTCGCTACCGCTGTCTATCAATCGGAGCTGACTTACCAGCTTCGCCAACTCGGTTATGAAATCACCGTTGGCCGCAGCGGAGCGCCGGAGATCAAGGGCTACACGCAGGAGTATCTTGACGCGTCCAGCCCGCGCAGCCAGCAGATTCGCTCGTATCTGGAGCGCACTGGGCGCACGGGTTCCGAGGCCGCGGAGATTGCCGCGCACTCCACCCGCGACCGCAAGGAGATTCATTCTCCCGGCGAAGTCATGGCGGCGCATCGCAAGCTCGCCGCCGACTTCGGACACCAGGCCGAGGCCGTCGTTCGCGCGGCGCGCGAGCGACTTGAGCATCAGGAGAAGCCAGTTAATACGATTGACCGCGTCCGGGAATCGCTGACATTCTCCCGTGACAAGAACTTCGAGCGCGAAGCCGTCGTCGATGAACGTACATTGATCCGTGACGGCCTCCGTCGCGGCATGGGCGACATTACTTATGCCCAGGTGCGCGGCAACTTGGATGCACGTCTGGCGTCGGGAGAATTTCAGATTGTCGAGCGTTCGCAGAGCCAGCCTGCACGCCAGTTCACAACAGCAAAGACCATCGAGGCCGAACATGAAATCGTTCGCCGCGTGAGCGAAGGAAAGAATCAGGTCGAGCCAGTTCTCTCTCGAATGCAAGCCGTCAATGCGGCCGACCAGCATCCGCATCTCAACCGCGCCCAGCAATCCGTGGTCGAAGATGTCTTGAGTTCGCCCGACCGTATTCAGGGCATTCAAGGTTTCGCCGGCGCGGGCAAGACGACCACTCTTTCCGTGGTCCGCAGCGCCGCAGAATTGCAAGGCTATACGGTCGAGGGTTTCGCCCCGACCTCCCGCGCAGCTCGCCAGCTCGGAGATGCTGGCGTTGAGGCCGGAACCCTGCAAGGGTTCCTTGCCCGCTCGCCCAACCCCGCCACATCCGAACAAAAGCACTTCTACTTTGTCGATGAATCAAGCCTTGCCAGCACCAATCAGATGCGCGATTTTCTGTCGCGCCTCGGTCCACAAGACCGCGTACTCCTTATAGGTGACACACGCCAGCACCAAGGCGTTGAAGCGGGCCGCCCTTTCGAGCAGTTGCAGGAAGCCGGAATGCGCACGGCAAAGCTCGATGAAATCGTTCGCCAGAAAGATCCGGCACTGAAATCCGCCGTCGAGTTGCTGGCCAAGGGCCAGGTCTCCGCAGCCCTTGAATCGCTCCAGCAGCAAGGCCGCGTGAAGGAGATTCCAGGCACCGAAGAGCGAATCCGCGCCATCGCCAAAAGCTATGTCGAGTCGCCTGAAAAGACGCTGATCGTGTCGCCGGATAACGCATCCCGCCGCGAGTTGAATGTCGCTGTTCGGGAAGAATTGAAGGCCAAGGGAACCCTCGCGCCGGAGGATCGCAGTTTCCGAGTACTCGTTCAGCGCCAGGACATGACCGGTGCCGAACGCTCTTGGGCCAGCCACTACGAGATCAGCGATGTGGTGCGCTATTCGCGCGGGAGCAATGGTATCGGAATCGCAGCCGGAACTTATGGAGCGGTTGTCGGCATCGACTCCGCCGCCAACCTGCTTACCGTCGAAAAGCTCTCCGGTGAGCAGGCCACCTACGATCCACGACGCTTGATCGGCGTCAGCGTCTACCGCGAGATCGACCGCGAGTTTTCCGTCGGCGACCGCATCCAGTTCACAGCGCCGGACAAGTCGCTTGGCGTTGCCAATCGCGACCTTGCCGTCATCGAATCTATCGCGCCGGACGGCCGTATTTCAGCCCGCCTCGACAGCAACCGCCAGGTCGAGTTCAACGCTATGGACCACCGCCATTTCGACCACGGCTACGCTGTAACCAGCCACAGTTCCCAGGGCCTCACCGCCGAGCGCGTCCTCGTGAACGCCGACACTGGCGTCCATCCCGATCTACTCAATTCCCGCTTCGGCTACGTCTCCATCTCCCGTGCCAGTCATGAGGCCATAATCTTCACAAACGATGCAAGCAAGCTGAGTCAACAGCTCGCCACGGAGATCACGAAGACCTCTGCTTTGGAAATTGGCCAAGGATCGTCGTTGGCAGGGGAGATGAGCATTGGATTGTGACGGTCATCTACCAAGTTCTAGAATTGCGGTCCGCGGAAGTACCCGCGCGGAGGAGACAACGCCGTTGGCTTCAGTCATATCTTCCTCAAGATTTCGAGCATCGCCCGCACCTGTTTGTCCTGCTCCCCTCCCGCAGACAGGATCACAGACAAAAGCGCGATCGCATCTTCTTTCAGATCCCCGTGCCCGCCCGCAGAAACCAGCAGTGCAAGCGTATGCGCATAGGGATACGCCAGAGTTTCCGAAACGCGCTCCCGCCGAATCGACACGAACATTTCGCGGGCGGCATCGCTTCGTTGGGAACGCAGCCGCGCATCGACGAGCAGCAGGATGGCCTTGATATCTCCGTTTGCGGCAAGGTCACCGAGGATCTCCTCGGCTTCCATATACTTTCCGCGATCGATGAGAAATATTCCGTTCCGAATGCGGTCAGTGTCTTCACTCTGCCCCTTCATCGCATCGAATGCAGGCGGAAATTCAGTTTCATCGCCGGTGATCGCCCACTTCAAAACCATTGCGCTCGATCGTTCGTCCGAAGCCTTCCCCAATGCGGTCTCGTCCACGATTGCCTGGACCAGAGACAAAGCCTGCCGGGATTTGTCGTTGGCCAGGTATTGAGAGGCCAACTCCAGCCGCGCCAGGTGCTTCTCTTCGTCAGAGGCCGCGACTTCGATGGCACGGGAGAGCAGGCTCTCTCGTTGCTTCTCGGAAAGATCATAGTTGTGAACCACGAGCCAGATCGCAAGGCTATCGGACAATTGATTCGGCGGACCCAGACGGTCGAGTTCGAGAACCGCCTCTTCCTGATGTCCGGACCGGAACAGCCATCGGGCGGTGATGGCTCCGATTCGCGTCGCCAGCCGAGGCACGCCGATCGCGCCTCGCAGGCGCTGGAACTGGGGCAAAATCAAGTCCACTTTCTGAGCGAATTTCAGCCCATGGATCATCGTCTCGATCAGGGACTCGAGAGCCAGCGCATCGATTTCGACGATGCTCTCGTAAAACTTTCGGCCCATGTGGATCGCGGCGGCAGTGTGCTGGTGAACCCAGATCACGTATTGAGCCAGGCCCGCCCGCGCGATCGATTCGGCGCGATCGGGATCGCCGGCGGAGATGGCCTCGAGGACCCTATCCCGCACATGCCCACGATCGGCACTCGGAAGCGAGCTCTTGCAGCACTCTCCAAAACGCTTTGGGCCGCCGCACGGGCAGGGGGCAAGCAGATCGGGTTCCCACACCATGCTGTCGCGGCCGTCCTGTGTCTTGTAGAACTTTTGCCGCTGCCACACGCGGAACACTGGGGTGAGATAGTTGGGGTGAAAACCCTTCATTTCTTCCGTGTCGCCCAGCTTCAGTCCGCCGAATGGGCCTCTGGTAAATGGTGTCCTATATTGGCGAATTAGCCCTTCGCGGGTCGCAACCACCACGGAAAGAAGCTCGCCTCGATCCCGGGCATGTTCTGCACCTTTGAAGCCCGGCAGCAGATCAATCGGAATGGACGCGATCCACATCTCGCCGACTTCAACCACGGCATCGCAGGCGCGATTCTCGACAAAGGAAGCAACCATCTGCATGAGGACCATCTTTTCGGTCCGATCCTGAGTGTCAGCGTTGATCTGATGCCACTTTCCTTCACCATCGCGGATGAACATGAACCGGTCGTGATGTTTGTCGCGTCTCAAGATCCGCTTTGCGATCTTCAGAACCCACTCGGCGAACTCGACCGGATCCTGATTCCGAATCTCAGCATCCGACCCTCTCGGATCGATGCCGTATCGGCCAACGATTTCGTTGATTTCTTTCACATGGATCGACTTCTCGACCGATTCTGTTGAGGCAACGATCTCGGTCTCTTTGTCCGTCTTGTAGCGTTCCGTCCTTTCCTCGGCGCCTGCCGACATGCACCGCAAGAGCCCCGTCCTGTCGTGCGGAGCCCGGAAATCGGGATGCGGCTCTTCTACCGGAATACATGGCAACTGGCCGAGCAGGCTGTGCGCATCGAGGACCAAGTTGGCGAGAAGACCGTATACGTGCGCGAGTGCGGACAGGATCTCCCGGCCGTTCAATTCCTTAGTGCTCCACTTCCGTTCAATGAGCAGAATCGAGTCCGCCAGATCGGGAAGCTTGTCCTTGGAGGTATCGAGTAGTGCAAGCAGCGTGGGGTTTTCAAGGATCAGCTTTGCCGGAGTCTGAATCGGCACCTCGCCCGTCCAGAGCGTTTTCTCCTGGTAGGTCACAATCCGAACTTCGGCGTGGCTGGAGCTTTCGAGATCGCCCTGGTGCACGATGGTCACCCGCGCCTGGTTGAGCCAGTTGGCCGTTGCGTCTCCCTTCAGGATCTTCTGGCGTGGCGTGTACCAGGCATCGAAATCCTTGAAGGCAGCCTTCTCCTTTTGCACCACGAAGGTGACGTTTCTCAGCGCCTCGATGGTCGCATTCAGATTGGCCAGAAACCGCTCCGGGTCGTGATAGGCATCAAGGCACTGGTGCCAGAGCAAGTGAGCATGCTTGAGGCGGCGATGCGTCATCGGAATGGGACACTCGGCAAGTGCATCCGGTGTTTCTGTTGATGGGTCGCGATCTACTGGAGTCACGGCAATGCCTCGTGCGCTCTGTGTGTTCCTTTACCCGGATCCGATCGAAAGAAGTTTTCGGCCGGTCATTCCTTAGTTTTTGGCTTCCAGAAAGACCCGAGCTACCATGAGGGTTTTCTGTTGGGCGATCAATCCAGGGCTTTGACTATGCTGCACGCCGATTGCGACCCATTTCTTCTCTGGCAAAGCGGACCGGAAATCCAGCCCAGAAACCATCCACCGACGCAACAACAAGGAACCTCGCGATCATATGAGCCTCAAGATCAGAGAGTCAGTTCATGATGTTGCGGCGCCCTTGGTGCGCTCTTGGCAAGGAGCGGAAGGATGCCGGGGAGGGGATTGCCGATCATCTTCCGCAACCGCCCCTTTGCCGTAAAGTGCGCATTGCATTTTGGGCACGCGTGCGTCATCTGGGGTGTGAAAGCGAGAAGGCCGCTCTCAAACACTGGGGACGCGCACTCCGGGCAGTCAATGGCGGCAACACGGTTCCTCAGCGAGAGCAGCGTTCTCTGCGCCATCAATACGCGAACCTGCTGAGGATCGAGCTTAACTCCGTCGATCACCACGGCCAAGAAGGTTTCATCGATGGCCGGAGGTCCCTCGATGGTTTTAAAGGCATGGACATGGATACCCTTGCTCTCCGCGGTCGGGCTGGTCCAGAGCAACGCCGGGCTCGATCCCCAGATCTGGATGCCCCCGGGATAGTCCGATTGCTGGATGGCAAGCTTTTCCGGCGCATTCTTGAGCCGCGGCGCTTTCACGCCGCATGCCTCCCGTACGCCGCAGATGGGGTTTCCGACCGAGGACCGCACATCCTTGAAATATCGTCCGCAGGCGCTGCATAGGTGGCGGCTGTGGGCATGGGTGCTGAACCAGTCGGCATCGAGATGCGGGTGGCCGCAATGCGCGCACGCGATATGGCTCATCTTGACGCCAAACACGGAACTGGTCATGAAATGGACGGCGTCGGCCTCAGAGATCAGGATGCCGCCTTCAGGGACAATCGATCCCACAATCTTCACCGCCGCATAGCTAAAGTCGATCTCTTTTGCCGCGTCGGCCTCGGGGCGCGCATGCACGTGGATGCCGCGCTCGAGCGGCAAAACCGTCGTGTCGTAGATGGGAGGCGAGGCGCCCCACAAGGCAATCCCTCCGGCATACTCGTCGAGATCGAGCGTCAAGATGTCTTTGGGATCGATCGGCCTCTGGCCGGCGTTGCGGCACGTCTTGGCCGGGCGGCCATACTTCTCCGTCGCATCCGCGCGATGGCGGAGACACCAGAAACGTGCGCTGCCGTTGCGCCGCTTGCCGACCGAGACGATCTCGCACGGGATGGATGCATCGGGCGAGGGCGCCGTGGTGACATCGGCAGAGGAATACCGCGTCGCCCGCCTGGCGGAGGTAGAAGTAGACCGCTTTTGACTGGTGGCCGCTTGCCGCATCTTTGGTCTCCTTATTGCACCGTCGCCTTGAGGCTCGCCAGCCACTCTCGCAGTTGCAGGATTTGCCTCTCCGTGAGCTTCTTGCCCCAGCGACCGACCACTTCGTAGGGCGTGTCGCCGCGGGCCTGGAGAATGTCGCAGAGCGCTTCCATGGTCTGGCGTCTTCCCTCGGCGATTTCTTCCAGCGTCGAAAGGATGAGCGGATTCTTTCCGATGACGTAGTTCACGATGCGCCGGTCGAACGCGTCGTGGTCGTCGAGCTTATGCTGGTGGCCGGTGGCGTCGACGATGATGTTTCCGGTCAGCTGGCCGTCCTTGCGCTTGCGCAGGCGCAGCTCGGGGAACATCTGGTAGGCGTCCATCGCGCCAACCTTCGTATCGATCTCGAATCCGGCCATGACATACTGGCTGACGCGCTGCACCTTGCCGGAGATCACGAAGATGTGGTCGCCTTCTTTCAGCTGCCGCCGGATGTCGGGCCGGCAAGCGCCAAGCGTAGGGCAGGGTCCGAGGTAGGGATCATGTACATGCCTGCCGTATTCCGGGTCATAGCCCGAGCTGGTGATAAAGATCTTGCCAATCATTTCAACCCTCCTTCTTAGTGGCCCACTTGAGCGTCTGTTTGAACGCGTTTCCCTGGTGCGGTTTCAGAATGTTATCGTGCTGCAGTCGTCCCACCACGATTCCCGGACCAACGCCAATGTGCTCGGCGAAGGCGTAGATCGAATCGCTGGTGAACTCTTTCTTGCGCAAAAACTCGCTCAGCTCTATAGGGGGAACCAGCGTATCGGAGGAGAACTGATTGGCCTCCGATTCGAACTTTTGCATCTCCGGATCAACCACCCGATCGGTCAGATCCTCGGCGGCGTTGTCGAGGACGAACGACTTCTTGCTGCGGTGAAGCAGGATGTGGCCGAACTCGTGGAACAGGGTGAACCAGAGCTGATCATCGGTCTTATAACGAAGCGTCAGGCCGACCAGCGCCTTGGTGTCGGTCAGCCACCGGGCGCAGCCGCTGATCCCGGTATTGGGAAGCTCCGGCACGATGATCACCGCAACCCCGAAGCTGGCGCACATGTCCTGGAGAGCGCCCATCATCTCTTCATCCACGCGCCGGCGCGATAGATTTCTCAGCTTGGGCAGGGAAGCGACAAAGAGATGCTCATCGTAATTGCGCAAGGGAAACGCCCGGGCCTGGATTTCGACCTCACGGACCCATGCGGCAACCGATTCCTCCCGGATCTTGAAGGCATGCGTTTGCCGGTAGGCGACCGAATAGGCATTCCAGACCGTCCGCCAGCTCTCCGGGGAAGAAACTCCGAAGAAATTCAGCACCGCGTCCATGTCCGAAGCGCCTTCCGGTATCGCGAAATTTCTCTCCCGCATTTCCTTGAGCGGGAATTTCTTGAGCCAGTCGCTCCACTCGAAAAACCTCTCCGATTCCCTGGCTCTTGCCTGCGCCTCGTCATAGCGTCGCTGAAAATTCAGCCATAGGTGTGCTGGGCGTCGAAAGACCCTCTCAAAGGCGAGAGCCGTAGGAGGGGTAATCGGTGCTTTGCCGTTGCAAATCTCGCTGATCGTCTTCGGCGCCAGGTCCGTCCGTCGCGCGAGATCGCGCTGCGACCAGCCATTCAGCTCGAGATACTCCTGTACCATTTCGCCGGGGTGCGGGATGGCATCGGGCTGGAGACGAATTTGGGTTCCCCTATCCATGTGTGTCCTCAATTGCCACAATCTCGACCGCTTTGATGGATTCCCACCGGGCTTGCTCGTCGGAGCGATCCGGCGGCGGATTTGACTCATCGGGCCGAAACAAAAGCCTCAAGGGTTGGTTGAGGTCGATCGAAAACGTTCCCTCCAGCTTGCCCTGCAACTCGTGACAGCGCTCCGGTCCGGAGTTCGGCGGCCAGAAATCGGCGAGCGAATCGGCGGCATCGAGCGCCGTCATCCGCACAGCCAGCTTTTTGGCCGTATCCGTTCCGAAGACCTTCTGTCGCACCTTCGCGTCCTCAAGAGCACGTCGAAGTTTGCTGTCGCTGGCGAAGATTTCCATTCATTTCTCGCTGGGTAACGTCCCGCATGAGTAGTAGTGTTACCTAATGGGTAACAAAAGTCAAGTGGCTGCACTCCCAGTGTCATTCTCGGTTATTTTTGGAGGAGGAAAGGACGGCGGAAGTGGCGGCAGTATCTTCAACAAAACCGGCCCCCCATGAATTGACATCGCAGTGGGCTGATCCGTCGCCGCGACTATGGCTGAACACAGCCCACAGAATCTCCGATTCGGGATTCTCTAGGACGACTCCGCGTTTGCCTCATCACGCCAAGCTGTCAGCCATGTGTAAGATGATTGCTGGTTTCGATTCGGATAACTATCGGATGATTCACCCGAACCCGTCAGGCGCGCGGAATCGGAGGTGACATCTCAAGCTTTAGGAATGGAAGATAACCGTAGGAGATTTGGGAAGCCTTACTGATGTTACGGCGATCTTTGCCGGCAGAAGGTCTTTGTGAATCAAGATTGTCAGAACTTCATGACGGTTGTAGAAGGAGTCCAAATGAAACACGTGCTTCTGACCACAATCATCGACTAGCACCACATCGTCATCTGCAATCGGACCTCCACGCCGACGCGTTGAACAACTCCTCAAGAGACTGCAAGCGTTTTGCTCGGTAACATTCGCAAACTGCTCAATGAATTTGACGGAACGGATGAAATAACGACACGGCTCTGCGCCAGCAGCCAGAGCTTCCCAAGGAGGACAACCAACCATGCCCAACGCGGGAATATCCAAGGCTTCGACCAGACGCCATAATGACGAAGTGAGTGTGTTGCCATAATGTGCTTTTATCGCTTGCACAAGTGCGAAGTTGGGTGTCGAAAGACTGATGAATTCCCGTAGATGGTTCTGAAAGAACAGGAGGCGCCCCGCTCCGAAGTTTGCCTCTGCCTCTATCTGTTCGTGGCAGGAAGGGCTCAATGTAATCTCTGTGTCACCGAACATTGCTTCCTGATGCCAGGGCACGCCGTCATGAATGATTTCGTGAGATTCGTTCCAACGCCATTTCAGTTTGGGTTCGGAGGAGTCGATCAGAATCCGCTTACGGTCAGGAAGGTAAAGGGCTTTTAATGACCGCTTGCGAACAATGTCCAAGATGAGAGTAGGTCTGAGAAAGACTTGCTTCGCCCCGATGTACGCTTTGCTGATGTACTCGCGCAAGGCACCGTCCTCGACCGACGAATAATACTGGCGATCAAGCTTTTGGAGTGCTCGCACATCATCCAAGTTGAGAGGCGGTTCAGGATTCCCAAGACCTTTCAAGATTTTGGTGATGACGGCATCGATGTCTCTAGCTGTGCGTACATCGAGAATCTTGTTTCTCATCGTTCATTCAAGAATTTCACATACTCCTCTAAAGCCGCATGTTCCTCGGGACTGATATTGCCAATTGGTTCTGACCGAGCTGCAAATCGGACACTCGCCTGTTGCAAACTTGGATCTTTTGCCTGAAGGAGCCCAGCCAGCACCATTAACTTCTTTGCAGGCAAGTCCAGGACCGAAGCCAACTGATGGACGGTTCGTGGACCAGGCATAAAAGATTCGTCATTCTCGATCTTGACGAGTTCGGCCAAATCTACATCAGCTTTTTCGGCCAACTTTTCTAATGAGAGCCGACGATCTCTTCTCGTTAGCTGCAACAAGCGAACAAATGCCGTCTTCGTCGTTTCAACGATTGGTATGCTCGCTGAGGCTTGCATTTGGCATGTTGGATCTAGCGTCGAGATCAGACCGCCGACAGAGATAAAATGCCGGTCCTCTTGAGCTGCTCGCCGCTCCAGCCACTTCCGGTCCGTATTGAATTTCATGTTCATTCTCCTGCCAAATATCTGTGTGCCTGCTCTGGCGTGAATTCGCACCAAAGCAGATTTTGCTTGTGCGGGTCTCGACCGACCGGCGTCATCCCGCATTCCTTTATGTAGAACCCCTCAGACCCAGGAAGAGAATGCAACCCCAACCGCCCTTTGAAGCCCTCCTCATCGCTTTGCAGCACGGCCGCTTCAAAAAGGCGCGTTCCCACGCTCCTAAATTGCTGGCGCTTTCCTAAAGGCTCCATCAACTGCTTAATATTCCAAGGTGCCGCTTCAATGTAGTCGATGTACACAAGCGGCTTTCCCTGCTGTTCCGGGAGCCGGCACGAACGGGCGACAGTGTCTACCTTCATGATTCCCTGAAGGCGCGCCTTACAGGAAATTCCGTAGAACCGGAGGGCTAACATCTTCAGTTCCGCTTCCTTACGCGTCCAATCCCAGTGAAAATGACTAGGGATCAAGGTCGCGCGCTTTGGATCTTTCGCCAAAGCGCGCGCTGCCTCCAGCACGACTGGTCGCCAATCTGCCTGGGTCTCGATGAAATGCGCTAGTGTGATTTCATCGAAGATTTCTGCATCAATCGGCTGTCCTGTTTGGCTGTCAATGATTTGGATCGTCTGTCTCATAGAACCATCAACTCGGCCTTCTGCTTGTCAGGGTCTTCAAAAAAGAGCTTCTCTCCACGAGAGATCCTGGCGTCCACCATCTGGTAAAGGCGAAGCGCCTGCCGCAGCAAAGCCGTCTTGCTCAGGTCCTTTTGGACGGAAAGTTCCTCAAGCACAACCATTTCCTGATCCGTCAGGTTGAGGGTCATTGTGCGCTTTGGATTCATAGGAGCCTCCCACCTCAATATACACCCGTTAGCTAAAATTGCAAGGATAAAATAAACAGAAATTGTGTATTTAATAGCCAAAGTTTGGCTATTTGTGATATGTTTTTTATGGAGCCAGGGAGGCTCTGCTTCATGGAACAGGAACAGCAACCCCAACCCGAAGAAATCCTCGAAGTCGTAGAGATCGAAATCTTCGCCATCGAGGAGAAGCCCTTACCCCATGCGAAGCGGTACATCATCCGCGTCGATAAGGAAAAGGTCACCGTCCACAAGCCGGAGCTGACAGGCGCAGAGATTCTCGCTCTGGTCAATAAGACGCCAGCTCAGTACAAGCTCTACGAACACAGGCGTCATCACCAGCCCAAGCTTGTCCGTCCCGATGAGGTCGTACAACTTCACGCACACCACATCGAACGCTTCACCACCATGCCGAAGGACACCACCGAAGGACTTGGCTCAGCCGCGCTGAGCCATGCCTTCGCACTTCCGGAGGCAGATCAGCGTTACCTCGAAAACCTCGGGCTGACGTGGGAATGCATCAGGGATGGCGGCTCTCAGTGGCTCATCATCCGTGGCTGGGAAACGCCGGCTGGATACAACCACCGTCAGGTAAATCTAGCGCTCCTGATTCCACCACTCTATTCTGATGCGCAAATCGACATGGTGTATTTCGACCCACCTCTGGCAAGACTGGATGGCAAACCAATTGGCCAGCTCTCAAACTGCGCCATTCAGCAGAAAGCTTGGCAGCGTTGGTCCAGGCACCGCACTCCGCAGAATCCATGGCGGCCCGGCGTCGATGATGTCGCAAGTCATCTAGCCTTGGTGGATGATTGGCTCCGCCGCGAGTTTGACCTGAGGTGAGTGATGCAATATGCACTTCGTCTAACCCAAATCCAACACGAGACACTTCGCAAACATCTCTTTCCAGGAGACGGCAAGGAGGCAGTTGCCATCTTGCTTTGTGGCAAGAGGAGCGGCGAGTCGCGCCATATTCTCACTGTCCGAGAAATCCATCCGGTACCTTACGACCAATGTCTGGAGCGCACGCCAACCCACGTTAAATGGTCAACTGACATCATCGACGGCCTCATTCCCGCAGTGATTGCAAATGACTACTCCATTCTGAAGGTTCACAGTCACGTTACGGAATGGAGATCATTTTCGGACACAGATGATGCCTCCGACGACACAATCTTTGCCTCGATAGGCAATCTTCTTGGTAACGCAGCGCGCCATGCAAGCGCGATCATGCTTCCTTCCGGGGAACTCCTGGTCCGAGCGATTGTGGATGGCAAAATTGCCGAACCATATTCCTCAGTGATGGTCGTCGGTGATGACCTTCGTATCTGGCAATCCAGTCATACATCCATGGTCGAGGAGTTCAGTCTTCGGCATCGTCAAGCATTTGGAGAAGGGACCACCAACCTTTTGCGCTCACTTTCTGTCGCAGTCGTTGGTTCTTCCGGAACCGGTAGCTTTGTGATCGAGGAGCTGGCACGGCTTGGAGTCGGAAAACTGGTCCTCATTGATTCTGACCGGGTGGAAGAGAAGAATCTCAACCGCATTGTGAATTCTTCAAAGGAAGATTCCTACCTCGGGACATATAAGGTACATGCGCTTGCAAAAGCGATTGCCCGCATGGGCCTCAACCAACAGGTGATCCCTTTGCCGATAAATCTGATTACAGAAGAAGCAGTTCTGGCAGTTGCCGAGTGCGACGTGGTCTTTGGATGTACTGACGGAGTTGAGGCACGTCACATTCTGAACAGGCTGGCGACGTTCTACTCGATGCCCTACATTGACGTGGGGGTACGTCTTGACGCCGACGGGCAAGGTGGCATTTCTGGAATCTCGGGAGCAGTCCACTATCTTCAACCGGGCGGCTCCAGCCTATTGAGCCGCGAAGTCTACACAATGGATCAAGTGGAAGCCGAGGGGATGAGACGCACCAATCCAGACCTCTATCGGAAACAGCGCGGCGAAGGATATCTCCGTGGCGTCCAAGAAGATCGTCCAGCGATAATCACGATCAATGGAACTTTTGCATCGTTGGCCGTCCAGGAATTGCTCGCGCGCTTGCATCCCTATCGCAATCGGCCTAACCGAGAATTCGCCTACATCGGCGGAAGTCTCACAGAGGTTCAACTCTATACAGAGCCCGAAGGTCAACCATGTGTAGTATTCAAGCCGCATGTTGGTCGCGGTGATATGAACCCACTCCTAAACCTGTCAGGAATCCTATGATGAACTGGATAATCGAAAGTTGGCGGTCTCTTTCACGATGGACATCGAAAGGACGAAAACCAGCCGCCTACCGAACCGAGCGAATCGCTGAATTGCCGGAAAAACTACGCGACCGTCGATTGTATGTGATGGGAGATCCACGCCCTTGGGCAGTAGCTATGCTTTGTCCATGTGGATGTCGTTCAGTTATACAACTGAGCCTTTTGGAAACTGACTCACCGCGCTGGCAACTTTCTGTCGATCGTAAGGGCGTTCCAACGCTGGTGCCATCCGTCCATCGAACCCGAGGTTGCAAATCCCACTTTTTCCTGCGTGCCGGACGGATTGATTGGTGCAACTGGTAACGATTAGCCTAATAAGGTTTTTCATGCCCATATCGTAAGGAGCGTTTCAGGGCGCCCACATAAGGGTCAATTTCGCCCGTCAATTCAATGGGTATGTTGCAATTGCCAGAACAAGAAGCGTGCCGAGAGTGGCACTCCTGAGGTCGGATCATGACTGAAGCATCCTCAAAGCCAACCATGTGGTACGACAATCTGCCTGGCGAAAAATCGTGGCACAGGCTATGGAGTGACTACACAATTTGCGGCCACTGTCGCGGCATCCGCGCGTTTGAAGGCTCATGTGCCATTTGCGGAGATCTCCCCCTCACGATGGAGCCACAGGTAGTTCGGGATGAGCACGGTCGTGAGTTTCGTGTACCCACTGCCTCCATGGGCGCGGAAGGCTGTTACGAAGACTGGATTTATCTGGGGGCGATGGAACGTGAATGGAAAAGACCACTGGAAACAGAAGATCGGTCAACCGGCGCTGTATCGGACACCGAACCGTCACCCAAGGCCGTTATTGTGATACTTTTCTGGAGCTATTTCGAGACCCGTATCGAGCGCTTGTTCAGACAATCGCTCCAGGAAATTCCAGTCGGCGTCCTGAATGATGCCTTGCGCCGATATTCCGCCATCGGTCCTCGACTGAACGAATTCTATCGTGTGGCATTCGATTCAACATACAAGAGTGATCTTGAAGCGTTGGGGCACGGAGAAGTTTGGCCCCACTTAGCCAAAATACAGGAACGCAGAAATGCTTTCGCTCACGGCCAGCCCCAAGCAATCAACGATGCGCTGGTGACGGCTGTTCTTGAGAATCTAAGAGTCGAACATCAAGCCTGGATCGCGGTCTTCAATAAGCGGGCAGCTCGCCCATAGGAGTCACTGAATTGCGCACCGTAGGCGCATAGGCTTCATTGATTGCCACGTATGCCTCGGGATTTTCATGGCAGAAATTTGGCCGGGCCTCTGTATACGGTGTATAAGGCACGCATCTTGCCTGATTTCTCCGGGAATGCGCCGAGTTTGCCAGTTCAGTGCCCAAGAGCCGATACACAGACCCATTTACCAATACCAAACAAATTACCGTTCGTATAGCCCATTATTGCAGGGAAGGATGCTCCGCCCTTCCCTCGCTGCAACCGCCGATCTTGCCAGCGTTTTCCGCTCCCCATCCATGCGGTGCCTGTTCCTGCCCCGCAACGCCCGCCCCTGACGAGCGCGATTCAATTCGGAATGGGTCCTAAATTTCTTCTTTTATCAAGTGCCCCCGCTTCAGGCGGCTTTATGGCAGATGCGGTCGGAACCCGTCAAGGCTCTCCGCTGCGCTTCGATGAACGCGCACGGAACGCGCGGCCTTGACCGAACCCTCCGCGCCCCTGCCCGCCGCAAGAGCCATGAAGCGGGAGCACTCAACAAAAGAAATTTGGGTTTCAGGCAGTGCTCTCCCTCATGCACGCAAATCGCCCCACAGCGGGCAGCAAACGAGGAATAGAGCCATGTCAGCAACCATCAGCAGTACCGCCACGCCGCACAGGACAAATGCGGCGCAGCGCACCGAGCGCAGCACGTCCCCCTACCAGCAGCGCACCAGCCAGAAAGACAACCCGACACAGCTTGTCATCAAGCAGGCCGTGGATTTTCTCATCCAGCAGCTTGAGGCGGGTAAGAGCGAAACCTTGACCGCGTATCTCGGAGCAATGGCGCGATTTCACAATTACAGCTTTGGCAACATCCTTGCCATTGCGCGGCAGCGGCCCGCAGCCACGCGCGTTGCAGGATTCGGCACATGGAAAGAGATGGGCCGGTTTGTGAAGAAGGGCGAGAAAGGTATCCAGATTCTTGCGCCCATGATTGGCTACCGGCGCAGGAGAGACGCGGCAGAGCAGGAGCCAAACACCAATCAGGACGCGAAGCCCGCGCCCATGTTGATTGGCTTCCGTGCTGTTTACGTCTTCGACATCGGCCAGACCGAAGGCGCGGACCTCCCGGAGTTTGACCGCACTATCACCGGGGAAGTCGGCGCACAGCGCGACCGGCTCATTGCCTTTCTTGCCGCGCTAGACATCAAGCTGGAATTCAACGAGAGGATTGCCCCGGCGTTGGGTGTCAGTTACGGCGGCAAGATCGCCATTCTTCCCGGCCAGTCGAAGGCCGAGGAGTTCACCACGCTGGTACACGAAACGGCGCATGAACTTTTGCACCGGGCAGAGCGCCGCACATTCACCACGCAAACCATCCGCGAGACGGAGGCCGAGGCCGTGGCCTTCATCGTGGGCCAGGCCGTGGGCTTGGAGATGGGAAACGCTTCGAGCGACTACATACAAATGTACGCGGGCAATGCGGCATTGCTTGCGGAAAGCCTTGAAGTTATCCAGCGCACATCCGCCGTGATTCTCGCCGCACTGCAAGCCGACGATGCGACACAGGAGACGGAGACGGCGCAAGAGGCCGAGGCCGTGGCGGAGGTGGCCTAGTGAAGACCATTATCCAAATCCTCGAAAGGGCGGGAGGCTATCGCAGTGACTTATATCTGCGAATCGAGAACCCGCCCTATATGGCCCTCGTCATCGAAGCCACGCCGGAACCCGGCCCGCTTGGAGTTCCGGCTATCTCAGTCGCGCACTACGGCGAACAGAACGGCGACCTGATGCGCGACCCGGAAATGTGCTTCGAGTTATCCAATCCGCTCCGCTTGGGTTGGACTCTTTCACCGTTCTACTTTCGCAACGACTACATGGGTGTGGAGCAGTACAGCCGCAACCGTGAAGGCAATAACTATGTCTTTGTCCCCGGCCTCTTGCGAGAGCATGAGAGCTTTGCCCGCACATGGGACAAGAACATCCGCGCACAGGGATTTATTGAAGCCTTCGAGCGCAGCCGCAACTAATAACCCGCAACGAATCGGGCGGGCACATGCGGCCCGCCCACGCATCAACACTCGACAACCTCACAAGGAGATACGAACATGACCACCGAAGTTCAGATCGAATATCGCAACCTACCGCTTGCAAACCTCAACGAGTCGGCCAACAACCCACGCCGCACCTTTGACCCAGCCGCATTGAACGAATTGGCGGAATCTATTCGCACTCAGGGCTTGCTTTCGCCGTTGCTGGTCCGGCCCAAAGGAGCGCAGAGTTACGAGATCGTAGCCGGAGCGAGACGTTATCGCGCCGCGCAGTTGGCCGGACTTGAATCCGTTCCCGTTCGCATTGCTGAACTGACGGATGCTCAGGCCATTGAAGCATCCATCGTCGAAAACCTGATTCGCGCCGATGTGCATCCGATGGAGGAGGCCAGCGGCTTCCGCGCACTTCTCAACATGGAGGAGCCGAAATACTCAATTGAGCAAATCGCGGCCCGAACTGGAAAGACGCCTGTATTTATCGCGGCCCGGTTGAAGTTGACCGAGCTTGTACCCGCCGTGGTCGAAGCTTTCTACCGCGACGAAATCGGCACCGGCCACGCGCTGCTACTGGCGAAGTTACAGCCCGCGCAGCAGGAAGAAGCCCTCAAGGCTTGCTATCAGGAGCAGTTCACCAGCAATAACAAAAGCAAGCGCATCCTGTTACCTGTTCGCCAGCTCCAATCGTGGATTGAGCATAACATCCTCTTGGAGCTTGCATCCGCGCCGTTCTCGAAAGACGATGCACAGCTTCTACCGGAGGCCGGAGCTTGCCTTGATTGCCCCAAGCGAACCGGCCACAACACGCTACTTTTTGAAGGCATGGCGACGCAGAATGATAGCTGCTCCGATCCAAAATGCTACGCGGCCAAGCTGGACAAGTTCATTCAGCAGACCATCTCAACCAAGCCTAAGCTGGTTCAAATCAGCACAGCCTACGGGACGCAGAAAGAAGGGAGCGCAACGGTCCCGCGCAACAAGTACGTCGAGGTTCGCAGCGAGAAGCCAACCAACCCGAAGCAACGCGACTGGCCGGAGTACAAGACGTGCAAGTTCACCACCGAGGCCATCGTTACCGAAGGCAGCGAGAAGGGCGAGATGCGCCGCATTTGCGCGAACGCAGAATGCCCGATCCATCATGCCCGCAAGCCGAAAGCCGCGCCCGATGCAAACGCCAAGGCCGAGCAGGAGAAGCGCCGCCGCGAGGAAGCAATCGCCCAGGCAACCGGCTTGCGCATATTGAATGCGATTGTCGAGGCCGTGCCGGTTCGACTGATGAAGCGCGATCTGCTTTTCATCGTCGAGCGTTTGACAGCGACCGTTGAAGAGCGCCGTCTCGCCGTCCTGCTCCGTCTGCATGGCATCAACAAAACACAGGCAACCACCGCCGACGCACAGGCCAAGCTCTTCACAGCTTTCCTCCGCAAGTCAGACGAAAGCACACTCGGACGCGTCTTGGTTGAACTGTCCATCTTGCAAACGCTGCATTCGCAGAGCGATTCCAGCAAGGCTCTACGCGAGGCCGCGGAGTTCTACAAGGTGGATGTTGCGGCAATCACCGCCAAAGTCAAGCAGGAGTTTTCCGCCAAGGACAAAGCTAAGGCTGCAAAGCCAGCCAAGGCAAAGCCGCCAGCAAAGGCCGCAAAGAACACGAGAGCCGCCTAATCCAATCCAGCATTCCGGCGGAGCCAACCCAAAGGCTCCGCCATTTTTATGCTTTCCTGCCCGTCTTCCCACCCTGCATGAGGCTCCTGCCATTCAGCAGGAGCGCCTGTTTGGTCCCACCCGACGGGGATGAGCGCGCCGCTGCGCGGCGCGCCTATGACTTTCGAGCACATGGTTTTTGGAGTTGGGCTTGAGGTTGCATATCGCCACCTCGCTCATCCCGACCATGTCCAGCGTCAACTCAAGAGTCGATAGGCCCTCTTTGCCGTTCCAGCGTTGCCCAAAGGGCCGTTCGCCGCCAGGATGGGCAATCATTTAGACTTTCAATCGAATGCAAAAGGATTGTCACAGCCCATGCCAGAGCTTCAATTCAAAGGGAAAGAGTTCGTCTACAACCACCATTTGACCGTGCCTTACCATCCGCTTGTCCCGGACGCGGCCAAGTCGGTGGGCGCGCCGTCGCTGAATGGAAACCTCATCATTCATGGTGACAATCTGCACGCGCTTAAGGCACTGCTGCCGATGTACGCGGGCAAGGTGGATTGCATCTTCATCGATCCGCCGTACAACACCGGCAACGAGGGCTGGAGCTACAACGACAACGTCAACAGCCCGATGATGAAGGAATGGCTCTCCTCGAATCCCATCAACGCCGAAGATATGCTCCGCCATGACAAATGGTGCGCGATGATGTGGCCCAGGCTGACTCTGCTCCGGGAATTGCTCTCCGATACCGGCAGTTTTTGGATGACGTTGGACGACAACGAAATTCAGAATGCTAGAGCAATTCTCGACGAAATCTTCGGAAGCAAAAACTTCGTAGCAACCTGTATTTGGCACAAGATGGACAGTCCAAAAAATACGGCTGTTCGTTTCAGTGAAGACCATGATTATCTCGTGGTCTATGCGAAGGAGATTGAACGTTGGAAACCTAACCTCTTAGAGCGCAGCGATGAAATGTTGGCGCGGTATAAAAATCCAGACAATGATGTTCGTGGACCTTGGCTCCTTAGCGATCTTGCTGCGAGGAACCCGTATTCCGCAGGACTCTACCCCATTACAACGCCTAAAGGGAGAATTATAAAAGGACCGCCCGCCGGTTCATATTGGCGCGTCAAGGAAGAAAAATTTAGGGCGTTGGACAGGGACAATCGAGTTTGGTGGGGCGAAGATGGCGATAATAGGCCCGGAATTAAGAGGTTTCTTTCAGATGTGAAAAAGGGCGTCGTCCCCCAGACAATCTGGCGATGGCAGGATGTTGGCAGCACAAGAAATGCGAAACAGAGCCTCAGCCAGATTATGGCTGCTGATAACGAAGAAGATTTGTTCATCACTCCGAAGCCTGTGGAACTGTTGCAGAGGGTTGTCGAACTTGCTACTACATCTGCATCAATAGTCCTCGATTCATTCTCGGGAAGCGGTTCTACTGCTCACGCCGTTTTAGCTGCAAACTCCGCTGATGATGGAGACCGTCGTTTCATACTCGTCGAATCCGAAGGATATGCCGACACGCTCACAGCAGAGCGCGTTCGCCGTGTGATTCAGGGGTATGAATTCAAGGGTACGCAAAAAGAAGAGTTACTTCGTGAATCGCTGACGTGGACAAAGCTGAAGAGTGCTGACAGCTTGCTGGAGAAAGTTTCGTTCATGGAGCAAGCGAATGGCGCTCGCTTCGACAGTATCAGCAAGACGGTGAAGGACGGCGAATTAATCGTCACGGGCGAGAAGAAGGTTGCTGAGCGCACCGAGGGACTGGGTGGAGAATTCACCTACTGCACGCTCGGGCCGGAGCTGGACATTGACAAGATTCTGACCGGCGAAACGCTGCCAGACTATCTGACGTTGGGAGCGTGGCTCTTTCATACGGCGACGGGCGAGAGCTTTGATGCGGCCAAGGCAAAGCCGAAGAGCTGGTATCTGGGTGAGAGCGCGGCCTATCATCTGTGGCTTGTCTACCGGCCTGATCTGGCTTATCTGAAATCGGCGGAGGCCGCGTTGACTCTGTCGTTGGCCGAGAAGATTGCGAAGACAAAGGGCAAGAAGCATCTTGTCTTTGCTCCGGCGAAATATGTGCCGAACAGCAAGCTGTTGCCGATGGGCATTGAGTATGCACCCCTGCCGTTCGCTCTTTACCGGATTGAGAAGGGCTGACAGCGATGGAACTGAAGCCCTATCAACAGGAATCGCTCGACACCTTCGACCTCTACCTAGAGGAACTGGTCAAGTTTCAGGTTGAGGCGGAGAAGACGCGCGCCCTGGCACGGCAGAATCCAGAGATTGAAGTGCCGATCCCCGACTTTCCCAAGAAGGCGTGGGATGCGATGCGGAATCGCGGCGCTTTGCCGCAATCGCACCGGAGCTATCCATACGTCTCCCGCCAGGATGGCACTGGAAGCGATGTGCCGAGCGTCTGCCTGAAGATTCCGACAGGCGGCGGCAAAACGCTGCTGGGAGCCTACTCAGTTTCACGGATCATGGGCAATTATCTGAAGAGCAACCGGGGTTTTGTGCTGTGGATTGTGCCCAATGAGGCGATCTATGCGCAGACCAAGCGGCAGTTGATGAACCGGGAGCACCCCATCCGGCAGATTTTGGACCGCGCGGCAGCGGGACGGGTGAAGGTTCTGGAGAAGGACGATCCGCTCAATGCCTTGGACATGCAGAGCAACCTTTGCGTGATGCTGCTGATGCTGCAATCGGCGAATCGCGTGACCAAGGAGACGCTGCGACTCTTCAGGGACCGGGGCAATGTGCACGGGTTCTTTCCGGCTGGAGACGATATACAGCGCCATTGGGAGTTGATTGGACGCATACCGAATCTAGACTGCTATGGGCGGACAGACACGATGGGTGCAACGGCTAAGGACAGCCTGGGCAATGTGCTGCGGCTGCTGCGGCCTATCGTCGTGATGGACGAAGGGCATAAGGGTTACACCTCCATTGCCATGAACACCCTCAACGGCTTCAATCCGTCGTTTGTGCTGGAGCTTTCCGCAACACCAAAAGAGAATGCAAACTGGCTGGTCGATGTGCGCGGCACCGCCTTGCAAACGGCGGAGATGATTAAGCTGCCGATCAACGTAAAGGTGAAGGCCGGAGACGACTGGAAAGACTGCCTGCGGGAAAGCCTAGACAGGCTGAATGGTTTGCAACAAACGGCAGACCAGTTGAGAGACGAGACCGCGAGGTATATCCGGCCGATTCTACTTGTTCAGGTGGAACGCACTGGCAAGGAACAAAGGGATGGAAAGACCATCCACGCTGAAGACGCACGGGAGTTTTTGCTTTCGCTGGGCTTGGATCAAGCGGAGATTGCACTGAAGACGGCGGATACCAACGAACTGGATAAGCCGGAAAATGCAAACCTGCTGAGTTCCGCCTGCCGTGTGCGGGTGATTATCACTAAAAGCGCCTTGCAGGAGGGCTGGGATTGCCCGTTTGCCTATGTGCTTTGCACCTTGGCGACAAACAGAAATCTGAATGCGCTGACCCAGCTTGTGGGGCGGATCATGCGCCAGCCGGAAGCGGCGCGCGTGCCGGAAGATCTGTCGGCACTGAATGAGTGCTACATCTTCTGCCACCATGTCGGAACCAAAGAGGTAGTGGACAGTATCAAGACAGGCCTGGAAAACGACGGTATGTCGGATCTTGCCGTCCAGGTAAGGGAGAGCACAGGAAACGCAAGCGACAAACCCGCAACAAGAAAACTGGCGAGGCGCGACAACTTCCGGACGTTAAGAATTTTTCTGCCGATGGTGAATTGGGTCGAGGGCGGGAATGCGCGTCCGCTGGACTACGAACAGGACGTGCTGTACCGGCTGGATTGGGCTGCGCTGAATCTTGCGCCGTTGGTCGAGCGGCTATCGAAGGCGCCAGAAGCGAAGAAGAGCCATTTTGTGCGAGTCGGATTGGGCACCGGCAAGGAATGGCTGCAAGAGAGCGGGCGCGAGGAAGTGATGGAGTTCGCCAGCTTTGATTCCGTATACGCAACGCGATTGATGGTGGATGTGTTGCCGAATCCGTGGGCGGCACGGGCGCTTGTCGGCACGCTTCTTGCCGAGTTGCGGACGCGCGGCTTGACCGAAGCGGAGATCGACGGAGCATCCGGCTTCATTCTTGAGGAACTGCGGAAATGGCTGCTGGAAGAGCGCGACCACTTGGCCGAGGCAAAGTTCCGCGGCGATGTGGCAACAGAACGGATTCAATTCCGGCTGAGGGCCGACCATACAGCATGGGAGTTGCCAACGACGCTGGAAACTGACAGGCCGGCAAAGGCGCGCAAGCTGGTTCGGCAGTCATCTGGTGGCCCGATTGAAAAGAGCGTCTTTGCGCCAGTGTATGAGGAAGACTTCAATCCGGATGAGGCGGAGTTTGCTTGCTATCTGGATGAACAAGCGGCCTTGGCGTGGTGGCACCGGAATGTAGCCAAGGGAGGAAATTATCACCTGCAAGGCTGGCGGAAGAACCGCGTATACCCGGATTTTATCTTTGCGCACCAAAGAGCCGGCAAGAAGCAACGCATCGTTGTGTGGGAGACGAAGGGCAATCAGTTAGAGGGCAATCTCGACAGCGAATACAAGCGGAAGCTATTGAACACGATGACGCGGTGCTTCAAGAACGAGGACGTTGTACGCGCTGGGGAGTTGGAGTTGGTTGGGCAGGATGGCACCACTGTCACTTGTGAAATGGTGCTGATGAGCGAGTGGAAGACGGAAGTGGTAAAAGAACTTGAACGTTAGAACCGGTGGGCTCTGCGACTGGCTTCCGTTCAACTCATCGGCTCCAATAGTTCTGGATCGTTGTTCCGCACATTGCCCACCCGGTCACTCACTGGCCAGGCACGCATCTGTTCCGCGGAATAGGAACGGAGCAAATCCACTGGTGGTCTGACAGGGTCTCCGACATCCAACCAGCGGGCGTAGTCCTTCGGTTCGAGGATCACCGGCATCCGGTCGTGAATTGGCCGCATCAACTCGTTCTCGGAAGTGGTCAGAATTGTGAAGGTCTCCAGTGGCGCTCCGTCTTTCGGCCGCCAGCTCTCCCACAATCCAGCAAAGGCGAACGGCTCCCCGCTCTTGAGCGCGATTGCAAACGGCCGCTTTGACTTGGCATCCAGACGCATCCACTCATAAAAATTGTCGGCAGGTATCAGACAGTGCCGCTTCTTGAATGCCTCCCTGAAGACGGGCTTCGACGCCACCTCTTCAGAACGCGCATTGATCGTGCTGTACCCGATCTTGGCATCCTTCGCCCACGCCGGCACCAATCCCCACCGCATCAACGCGAATTCCCGGTTGCCGGTATCTCGACTCAACCGCACTACGGGTTGAACGCTCTGCGGAGCAACGTTGAAGCTGGGCGCGAACCAAGGCATATCCTCAAGCTCGACACCAAACCAGTCGGCGAGGACTTCCTGCGTGGATTTTCTGGCGAAGCGACCACACATACTGCAAATAGCATAGCGGATTTAGTCCTCCGTACACCGGAGCGTTTTTCAGGACCTATTCCGCCTTCGAGTTGAAATGTTCGGTCAATGAGTGATTTGGTCGGTTGGCGTCAGAGGACTTTCCTGGTAGCCTCGTTCAGAATTCCTCGACAGCCTTCGAAGCCCGAGAGTTCGGAAATGGGCCCCCAGACTCACGTGTTCGGAGGGGATCGTCTGCTCGTTTTTCTCACGGTGTGTGCGCTTTGATCGTTTGCCCGATCTTCTGTTGACTACTTTCCATGATCCGAGGTTTCGGGCCGAGTTCCCTTTCCGAAAGGACCATTACATACGCGCTCGGGTATGAGTCGGGATAAGCCCGGAGAAATCGGTCATTCATCCCAATAAAGATAGTTTTCGAGAATTCAGCGGCCGATGCCCCACCGAACGAGAGATTGCAAGCGGTGATCTTTGAGCCAGGCGGAGCATTTTCAGGTAGACGGATGATGATCTCCGCCCCATATAGATCGAGCCATGAACGAACCTCTTGAGTATCAATCACTCGGGACATTGTTGCGGCAATTTGTTGATCCACTTTCTTTTCATCAAAATGAACATACAGCAAGGTTCGCGATACTACATCTCTTCGGAAGAGAACGTCCGGGCTGTGATCGACGACATATTTACCTTGCCGAGGCTGAGTCGGCCTTCGACTAATTTCGATGTCGAAGCTAGGTTGTTTGAGAAGGCTGTATTCTCGGTGCTCAGTGTCGGACTTTGGATTCAATGGATCGTTTGCATCGTTTATTAATGCCCAGTTCTTCCCAGTACCGGTCTGGACCCTCTTCAGCCATGCTGCATCAAGTTGCCCTACGCCTTCCGCGATTGGGTAACTCACGTTGAGCCCAACACGTAGACTTCCAAGCGGATGGGTTAAGCTGTACATGTCAACCAGAGCATTTGTTTGAGCAGCGAACACTGCATCCATATTCCGCGCCGTAAGATCGATTCCACTCACTGTTGTGTCTAGCGCTTTTCCTTGGCTATCAATTCCTTTCTTGAGTTGCTCCGCTTCAAGCAGGATGGTTTTGGTTCGATTTTCCTCGACGGATCGCGAAGCGGCATCCTCCTTGTCCTTTTTGATGTTCTGATAATCTTCTACTGACTGAATCGTCACCGAGAGAACGCCGGAGACAACGAGAAGGGCGACAATTATCTTGCCCCAACGTGTCAGCTGATCGCTGCGTTTGTTCTTCGTCTGCGTAACAGTTCCAATTAGTCCAGAAGCGGTTCCGACGACAATAGCACTGAGCTTGAGAATTTCGAAGAAGAGCTTCGACATTGGTTCTCCTTCCACAAGGACACCCTAGAACGACAATTCAAGCGATGATGCTCGGCCCAGCGGGCGACAACGACAATTGTCGCAAAGGTTACCCAACCAACGATAAGCCATTGATAAATATAGGCATTCCTTGAGCCGTGTGAAATCCAATTGACGGCGGGACAGGTATTGCAGGAAGATAAGGCGAAGATATGGCGAATACGCCTTGGTCCTGCTATGCCGTCCGCCGCTGCTCTTCGCATCGAAATCGAGCGCGCTCTCGACCGTCGCTTTCCGGCGGCGCTGACACCTGTTCCGCGGACAATAAGCGAAAGTGCGACAACCGGGGTTCCCGAAGTGGACGCCTTGCTTGAAGGTGGGTTGCCGGTGGGGGCGATCAGCGAAGTGACCGGGCCAAAATCTTCGGGCCGGACGGGGCTGGCGCACTCGTTTCTTGCTCAACAGACACAGGAAGACCGCGTATGCGCCTGGGTGGATGCAGGGGATGCCTTCGATCCAGAGTCGGCAGCGGCTAGCGGCGTCAATTTGCGGCAGTTGCTTTGGGTGCGGTGTCGTGGTGCCTCAACTATAAGCGAGGGGAACGGATCAAGAATCTCTCCTGCTTGGAAGGCTAAGACCCAATCACCAATTTGGACGCGACTCGATCAGGCTTTGCGGGCCACTGACCTGTTGCTTCAGGCGGGCGGGTTTGCGGCCATTGTGCTGGACTTGGGCGACATGGCGCCAGAGCGTGGGTGCCGGATTCCGCTAGCGACATGGTTCCGGTTTCGTCAGGCAGCGGATCGCACACGCTGTTGCCTGGTTGTGTTGGGCCAAGCGGCCTACGCGCAATCGAGCGCAGCAGTCGTTCTCGAATGCGCGCCGTGCGAGCCGCGCACCGCCGGTGGAACTGTGCTCAGTGGATTTTCGTTTGAGGTGCGTCGTGGACGGCAGCGTTTCACTCCGTCTGTGCAAGGTGCTCGGAAGCCGCCTGCATCAAGCTGGTCGGCAACAAGCGCATGGGAAGCAGAGGAACGCGCATGAGCGATGAACTCTATGCCTGCGTTTGTGCGCTGGAGTTTCCCACCCAGGCATTGCTGCGCTTACGGGCTGAACTGCAATCGGAGCCTGTGAGTGTACTCGAAGGCCGAACGCCTTTTGAGGCTGTCTGCTCATTGAATCGGTCTGCGCATTTGAAAGGCGCTGTTTTGGGAATGACGCGGCTGGAAGCCGAGGGTATCGCCGGATTGCGGTTGCTGGCTCGTTCCGGGGAGGTCGAGGCCACTGCGCGTGCCGTGTTACTGGAAACTGTATCGCAGTTCTCCCCGCGCATTGAAGAGCTGAGTACAGCTACAACCAGCGCGTTTGCTCTCGACATCGCAGGTACGCGGCTGCTTTTCGGGCCATCGGAAACACTGGCCCAAAGGTTGCGCGCCACTCTGACCACAGCAGGCTTTCGCGCTTCGATTGCTTTGAGTGCGAACTTTCATACTGCTCGGTTGAAGGCCGCAAATTCTCGCGGCATTACCTTGATTCCCGAAGGGCAGGAAGCAACGGCTCTTGCAAAGCTCTCACTTGCTGCGTTGAATCTTGCAGAGAACCACGCAGAGACCTTTGCGATATGGGGAATTCGCACGCTGGGAGAACTGGCCGTACTGCCTGAGGTGGATCTCATCGCACGGCTCGGTCAGCAAGCGCGGCATTGGCGTGAGCTTGCGCGCGGAGTAGCGACCCACACATTTCAACCCATCGAAGCAGAGTTCGTACTGAAAGAGTTTTTCGATTTCGAGACCCCGGTTGAAGAGATGGATTCGCTGCTCTTCATTGGCGCGCGCATGATTGATTGCCTGGTTGCGCGGGCATCTGCACGAGCGTTGTCGCTGGCATCACTGACGGTCGAGATGACGCTTGCAGGTGGGCGGCAACACAAGCGAGTGATACGGCCTGCATTGCCTTCAGTTGACCGCAAGTTCCTGCTCAAACTGCTGCAACTGGAGACCGCCGCACATCCGCCACAAGCCGCTGTGTTGACCTTTACACTCACAGCGGAGGCCGGTCAATCGAGCAAGGTACAACTCGGACTCTTTGCTCCGCAGACGCCTGAGCCATCGCGATTGGATGTAACGATTGCGCGCCTGAAGGCCATTGCTGGCGAAGACCGCGTTGGCTCGCCAATGCTCGAAGACACGCATCGGTCCGGCAGCTTCCGCATGGACGGCTTTTCTATATCCGGCATAACCGCTGCTTCAAACGTCGGCAGGCCGCGGATGGCTCTGCGGCGAATGCGGCCGCCTGTGCCGGTGCGTGTCCAACTGCATACAACAAAGCCCACTGCCTTTCGCGATGCGGATGGCAACCACGAGATCACAGCAGCCTATGGCCCGTGGCGCAGCAGAGGTTGCTGGTGGTCCACCGTTGGATGGGACGAAGAAGAGTGGGACGTGTTGGCCCAGGCGGGCAATGGCGGTGCCGTTGCCTGCCTGCTTGTGCAAGATCGGCGCAGGCACGAATGGCGACTGGAAGCCTACTATGACTGATGGTGCTGAATATGTCGAGTTGCACGCTGCCAGCGCATTCAGTTTTCTTGCCGGTGCATCGCAGCCCGAGGCACTTGTTGAGCGCGCGGCTCAACTCGATATGCCTGCCATCGCTCTTGCCGATCGTAATGGCCTCTATGGTGTTGCGCGATTTCATACGATGGCGCAGAAGCACGGTATCAAAGCGCACATCGGCGCGGAGGTCGCCGTTCGCTCCATCGGCAACAAGCTCACGCCGCCAGCGTGGTTACCGCATCAATGCCCAGACGAGCCACCGCGTTTGCTCTTGCTCTGCGCATCGCAAACCGGCTATCAGAACCTCTGCCAGCTCATCACTCGCTTCAAAATGCGCGAAGATACAAAGACCGAAGGAGCGGCCACACTCGAAGACATCGAAGGGTTCTCTGACGGATTGATCTGCCTTACTGGAGGCGATGAAGGACCGATTGCGGCTGCGCTTGCACAGGGCGAACACAAGGACGCAAGCAGCTTGATTGACAGGCTCTCGGCAATCTTCGGTCACGGAAATCTCTATCTTGAACTACAGCGCCACCAGCAACGGGATGAGGAATGTCGCAATCAATTACTGCTTCAACTTGCGGCTAGTCACCGTCTGCCAGTGATTGCAACCAACGGAGTTCGTTACGCAACGGAGAAGGACAGCGAGCTACTTGATGTATTCACCACGATTCGCCACCATACATCGCTCGATCAAGCGGGCCGCTTGCTCACAGCGAATGAATCACGTTCGCTGCGCTCGGCACGCGAAATGGCCGCGTTCTTCAGTGACATTCCCGAAGCCATCGCCAACACGCGCATCGTGAGCGAGCGGCTCGGCTTCACACTCAGCAATCTCGGCTATGAGTTTCCACAGTATCCCGTTCCAGACGGCGAAACGATGGACAGCTTTCTCGAAAAGCGCGTGGAAGAAGGCGTTCGCAAACGTTACGGCGCAGATGCCAAGCGGTCCCTGCTCGACAAAGCCCGAGCGCAAGTTCAACATGAACTCCAACTGATTGCCAAGCTCGGCTTCGCCGGATATTTTCTGATCGTCTGGGACATCATCCGCTACTGTCAGCAGCACGGAATTCTTGTCCAAGGGCGCGGTTCGGCGGCCAACTCCGCCGTCTGTTACGCGCTCGAAATCACCGCGGTTGATCCAGTTGGAATGGAACTGCTCTTCGAGCGGTTTCTCAATGAGAACCGCGGCGAGTGGCCAGACATTGACCTTGACCTCCCTTCTGGCGACCAGCGCGAACAGGCCATTCAATACATCTATGAGCGTTACGGCTCTCTCGGCGCGGCGATGACCGCCAACGTCATCACATATCGTGGTCGTTCGGCAGCGCGTGAAGTGGGCAAGGCGCTTAACTTCGAGCCGGACCAGCTCGCACGTCTGGCAAGCCTTGTCGGCCACTGGGAGTGGCGCGGCGAATACGACACGATGGCTCATCACTTCGCCCAGGCAGGCTTTGACATTCGCCATCCGCGCATCGTTCGTTATCTCGACCTCTGCCAACGGATGCAGGACTTGCCGCGTCATCTCGGCCAACACTCGGGCGGCATGGTTATCTGCGCAGGGATGCTCAATCGCGTTGTTCCCATTGAGCGCGCCTCCATGCCGGGCCGCACCGTGATCCAGTGGGACAAGGAAGATTGCGCCGACCTCGGCCTCATCAAAGTGGACTTGCTCGGCCTCGGCATGATGGCCGTGCTCAAAGATTCAATTGAGCTGATCCCGCGTCATTACAACAAAGAGGTAGACCTTGCCGCGCTCCCTGAAGACCCGTTTGTCTACGAGACGCTGTGCAAAGCGGACACAGTTGGAATGTTTCAAGTCGAGAGCCGCGCGCAGATGGCTTCCATTCCGCACAACGCGCCCACTCGCTTCTATGATCTTGTTGTGCAGGTTGCCATCATTCGCCCCGGCCCGATTGTCGGCAAGATGATGCATCCATATATGCGTCGTCGCCAGGGCAAGGAAGAAGTCACGTATCCGCATCCATCGCTGGAGCCTGTCTTGAAGCGCACACTTGGAGTTCCACTCTTCCAAGAGCAGCTTCTCCGCATGGCAATGACGGTTGCCAACTTCACGGGAGCGGAAGCCGAAGAGCTGCGCCGCGCCGTTGGAATGCGCCGGTCGATGCAGCGCATGAAAGATCTTGAAGGCAGACTCCGCGCAGGGATGGTACGCAACGGCATCGGCCCCGAGGCCCAGGAAAACATCGTACAAGGCATCTCTTCATTCGCCATGTACGGCTTCCCGGAGTCGCACGCCGCGAGCTTCGCTCTGATCGCCTATGCCTCGGCATACTTGAAGGTTCACTATCTCGCTGCCTTCACTTGCGGCCTGCTTAACAACCAGCCGATGGGTTTCTACTCACCCGCCGTGCTCATCAAAGACGCGCAACGCCACGGCTTGCGCGTTCGCCCTATGGACGTTCAGCGTTCCGATTGGCTCTGCACATTGGAGCCGGAGTGCGATGCGTCACTCTCACTCCGCATTGGTTTCAACTATGCCAAGGGGCTACGGAAATCATCGGCAAATGAATTACTTGCCATACGAAGTAGGGACGGAATCTTTCAGTCAATCGATGAACTGGCGCTCCGAGTACCAGCTCTCAACCGCGGCGAACTCGTTGCGCTCGCACAGATCGGCGCGCTCAACTCGCTCGGCAAAGTCGAGCATCGACGCGACGCTCTCTGGCAGGTAGAACAAGCCGGCCGTCCGGTTGGTCCTCTTTTGCGAGATGCCAACAGTGCCCACACCAGAGATAAAGATCCAACCCCGTTACGGAAAATGACAACCGATGAGCGCCTCGCAGCCGATTACATGGGAACCGGCCTCACCATAGGCCCACACCCGATGGCCTATCACCGCGAAGCTCTCCGACAGGAAGGCATCCTGTCGGCCGAAGAACTCACGCAGAGGCGCAGCAATCAACCTGTGCGCATCGCCGGCTGCGTCATCGCCCGTCAGCGTCCCGGCACAGCCAAGGGCTTCGTCTTTCTCTCCCTCGAAGACGAAACCGGCATCGCCAACATCATCCTCGCACCCGATATATTCGAGCAGAACCGCATTATCGTTACTCGCAACCGATTTCTCTTGATCGAGGGCCCGCTCCAAAATCAGGATGGAGTTGTTCACGTCAAAGCCCAGCGAATAATCCCCCTCGACATCACCAGCGCCGATATCCGTTCCCATGACTTTCACTGAGCAACCGTGCTCCTCAACCAGGCCGCTGGAAATGCTCCGCGCGCGGGTTTCAACTCCAGGGCTAGAATTCTTGTCAGATGGCTATGCGGAAAATCGTGCATATCGACATGGACGCATTTTATGCGTCGGTCGAACAACGGGATGACGCGCAACTACGCGGCAGACCCGTCGTTGTCGCGTGGCGAGGAAAGCGTTCTGTTGTCTGTGCCGCTTCGTATGAGGCCAGGCGCTTCGGGATACGTTCAGCAATGCCCGCGGTTCACGCGGAACGCTTGTGCCCCGATGCAGTCTTCGTTCCGCCGGATTTCCTACGCTATCGGGCCGTATCTCGTCTTGTGCGTGAGATATTCAAAAGCCATACCGATCTTGTCGAGCCGCTATCCTTGGACGAAGCGTATCTCGATGTGACCGAAAACAAGACCGGACTGCCAACCGCCACACAAGTGGCCCGCGCAATTCGGAAGGAAATCCGTGAAGAGTTGCATCTGACAGCTTCTGCTGGAGTGGCGCCCAACAAGTTCCTGGCAAAGATCGCCTCTGATTGGCGCAAGCCGGACGGTCTGTTCGTCATCCAACCGGATGAAGTGGATGCCTTTCTGCCACCTCTCCCTGTGGGGCGTCTGCCCGGTGTCGGCAAAGTGACAGAGTCAAGGCTGGGAAAGCTCGGAATACTGACCGTTGGGGAATTGCAAGGTATGGAATTGCCCGCTCTCGAAAGCGCATTCGGCAGTCATGGCCTGCGCCTCTATCAGTTGGCCCGCGGAATTGATGAGAATCCCGTCGTTCCCGACAGGCCCACGCAATCGGTCTCCGCTGAAGATACCTTTGAACGCGACGTGCCACTTTCTGAAACGGAGCCGATGATTCGCCGGCTTGCGGAGAAAACCTGGGCAGCTTCGCGCAAGGAATCACGAATAGCGCGCACAGTGGTGCTCAAGCTCAAAACCAGCGAGTTCAAGATCCTGACTCGCAGCCACACGTCGCCGCATCCGCCATCGTCGTGCGATGAACTGACCAACATCGCCTTGTCGCTTAGGGAGCGTATCAGCCTTGGTCCGCGACAACGCTTCCGGCTGGTCGGCGTTGGACTGAGCAACTTCCGCGAACCCGAGGACGCGCCCTCGCAATCTGAGCTTTTCGAGTGTCCGCTTTGACAGAAGACTCTTGGAATGAAGTTGGAGACCGCTTTGGCTCCTGGACCTCAAAGTCCTCCAGTTCTCATCAAGCGATGGGCTGTTGGCAACAACTGATATTCATATGTACCCAAGTCGATGTGCACTGGCCGACTTTTCGTTATTGATACTACCTCTGTTTCCCGCGCTCGCAGCATTGTCTCATAATGCCTCAATGCTCTATCTGGAATACGGATTCCGCAGGACGGGCTGAGTCGTTATTCCTGGCTCCCATCGTTGTCGAAAAAGGAGAAGTCAGAATCGATCATGGCAGCATTTGCCTCACTTTCCTCCGGCTCTACCTCAGATGGGCTAGGCGTTTCTTTCGCTTTCGCAAGCTCGGGGGACAAGGGAAGATCGTCCTCTTCTGCCCCTATCTGTACCAGCGCGTCACGTTTGGAGAGATAAGATTTCAGCATGCGAAATTGGATATATCTGGAGGTCACGCCATGCCAGAGAGCGGCGATGAATTCCCGGTCGCCGACGATGCTCACTGCGCTCTCACGGGGAATATAGTTTGATCGATTGCCGGCAGCGTCGACGAGAAGTTGAAGGAATTCATTCGCTTTTTCATAGGCATTGGGATCACTCTTGGCATTTTGCACGGTGTCCAGCAAAGCGCTTCTAATGACCGTTCCCCATGGGAGGCGATTAGGGGAAAACAGCATATAGCGAAACGATGACGAGCCCTCAGGTGTAGAAAGTAATCGCAAGCTTTCGGGGCGACCGAGATGAACAGCAAAGGCGCGCTCTACTTTGGGCAGCAGGCGGGCGACACAATCGTCCCGAAGTGTCTTTTTCAATTGTGCGGTGTGAGCATCTTCCGGCGTAAAGGCCCAACGGTCATCGGGCTTGAGAGTTTCAAGTATTGCGGGTGCTTGGTCGTCAGAGGTACGGTCAAGCATCGAAAAGAGAAGCGCCTGCTCGGCATTCCGCAATTCAGCGTCCGATGGATTCACTCGAAACGCTATCCAGTACGTCGACTTCTCGTAGATCTTGCCGAATCGTTCGGGAGTAAACATTTCGGGCAGGCTTAGGAACTGCTCAGTCATCTTCAGCAAGGACTGTGCTTCAGCACATCGCGCTGCATTGTCTTCGAGGGTAGATGCTTCTGCCGCGCTGGAAGCAGCATTGTGCTTGGCGTTCAAAAAAGTCTGGAAGAGGTCAATTTCAATGTCAACTTGATCCATCGAGTTGGCGGTGGCCTGCTTGACAATCCACGCTGAAATCGTTTCAGGGACCGGAGCTTCCTTCCATTGCGCCAAGAGCTCATAGAATTCTTTCCAAGTAATTGCCTCCGGGCGCAACGCAAATTTCCAGTTGTACTCTAAATGGAGTCCTGCAAGCGTGCGAGTGGCGTTCACGAGCTCGATCAACCGTTCGGTCTGCTTTTGGTTTATCCCCCCGACCTCATCGATAACCTTCTTGATGTCGGCATCATCATTTTCTTCGTTATCCTTACCCTTCCTCCTACGCTCCATCTTCCGTATCTTGTAGCCGATGCCGATGAGGGATTCCAAAGCGCCACCATCAAGAAGATGCACAAGAAAAAGATAAGATTCCTGTCGGACCATCTCAGCCAGCCAAATCTCCACCCAATTCAACTCATCCGCGCCGTGTCGAGAAAGCTGGGGCCGCAAAGATACCAATCCGCGAACGAGTCTCTTTAATTTGCGGGGATTATCCGGGAGCAGATGCTCTATCGGGTCAATCGAATCCTGGGGAACGAACTTGGCGTAGCGGTCGAGCATATTCTTCAGCAAGAGACGTTTTCTGGATCTTGAAACGGTCGGCAAATAGTAATGAAAATCGAGAATCTTATCGAGAAAGTTTTCCCCATCGCCCCACGCACTATTGGCTGTCACAAGACCCTCTGCGACAATTTCGTTGTCGAAAGCCATCACAAAAGTGAAGCCCGGCAGGTCAAGGATTTCGCGCAAAGACAGCAAGAGTTTCGGAAGGAGCTCCGGCGTCGCCCGATCCAGATCATCTATAAAGACTATTACTCGTCGGTTTCCAAGTCGTTCGCGGATTTTTTTGACTTGCGCGCCGTCCGATTTAAGCCAGTTTCCAATTAGACCGAACGCAGTCTTGTAAATCTTCTCCTTGCCGAAATATTCCGCCGTCCCTTCGCCCAACCGCGCAAGCAGCCGAAAGCCTGGCATTCGCTGGATCTTCCGAGCGGTCCCGACGAATGGCGACTCAACAACCAGATTTTCTTTATCGAGTGCCACCAAAAGGGTACTTCCGAACTCGGCCCAGAGATCATCAAGTTCCTGAATAGCCCATGGATTGAAGTAAAAGACAATATTGCCTTCGGGCTTTAGCATCTCCTCCAAAAAGTGCAGGATAGTGCTCTTACCCTCTCCCCATTTCCCAAAGATTCCGATGCGCGCAGACCAGTCTGCCGGAGTCGAACGGATCACTTCGGCGATCTCTGCGGCAAATCGCCATCGACCTAAATCATCGTCCTTCTTCAGTCTTTGTGCTGAATCATATCCGCGCATACAAGGCCACCTCGCAGTGCTTGCCTATTTATAGCCGATTAGCATTGTGCCTCTTGTCGCATTTTCACGCCACAGGTCCGCTGGGCACGACCTCGATTACTAACGGCAAACACCGATCCGACAAGTTTTCCGGCGACCAACTCCATTTCCTTCAACTCCTCAGTTGAGAGAGGCGCGGTGTGCCCAATACTCTTCTATCGCCTTATCGCAATCAGAACCATCATCGTTTGGTAGCTGGGGGTCGCTAGAGAGTTCTTCAATAGATTGCCTCAACAGGTTTCGCACATAATCGTGGTCGGAAATGACTTCGGGGCGCGAGTAGTCCAACCTCTGAGGTCCAAGTTTCCCATTGAAATCAGCCAAAAGAAATCCAAAGGGGCCGGGGATATTCCCGAAAGGTTCATCGAACAACTCATCAAGGACATCATCCCAGACGCTTGCGCTCACACCTAATCCCTTGAGTTGATCGTAGACAAACGGATTTGACGATACAGTGCGGTCCATGTCCTCTGAGTCCATTCTTCGCTCTTTCCTCCATTTCCAGAGTTTTCAGGCATCCGTTCTTAGGCATCAATCTTAACGCTGACTACCGGCCTGAACGCAATCCTGAAATGCGCCGGATCGGATTCTTTATCCATAACGATCGCAGTGGCCCGCTGGATGGTCAGGACCTTGCCAGGCCCCGCCTTGCCTTTCGAGCCAATGGCGGGATCGGTCCCCTTAGACACCCGTGCCAGCAGGAAGACTCCTCAAATCCTGTCAATATGTGGAAGAGGGAACTTGGGCATGAATCATTCTTGCACTGCTTCACTGCCCCTCAACGCAATTGGCAATTGCAGTTGCAGCGGCGCACGCTGCTCTTCGACTCGTTTCATGAAGCTGCGCACAAACTCGCTGACCAATGGCGAATTGTTGTTGGCCAGCGTCGCGAGGCGCATTTCAAGACGAATTTGGGAATCAAGGAGTGGTACGAATTTGAGCTCGCAATTCGCCAGCTTGTCTTTGCCAGTCGGCGTAGTCCAGGCTACAGTCTGGTTGTCAGTCAACAAAGCTGCGATCTGATCCTCACTGCTGATGTAGTGACGGATGCTGATTGGTCCGTATTCTTCTTTGACCCGCTGCTGAATCATGTCGTGCAGATGGTAATGGACGCTCCGGTTGAAGAAGATCCAAGGGTACGGTGCAATCTCGTTCAGCCGGACAGATGGGCTGCCAGCCAATGGATGATTCTCCCGCACTGCAATCATGAATGGATTTGTTGCAACATGGACAGATGTAATCTGCGAATTCGGCGGGGGCGTCGTAACAAGTGCTAGATCAAGTTCGTGCTGTTGAATCCTCGAAATGAGATCCAGCGAGTATGCGCTGACAATTTCAACGGAGAGATTGCGGTACAGACTAAGCTCGACAGAGTGCAACAACTGAATTATGGAAAGGGGATGAAACGTGGATACGCCTATTCGCAGCCGATTAGGTTGGTTATGCTTGCTCTCGTGCGCTTCGTGTATGGCGCGCCGGCATAACTGAATGATCTCCATTGCATGTGCAACGAAGGCGCGACCGGATTCGGTGGCAACAACTCCCCCAATACCACGCTCGAAGAGTGGTGTCTGAATTCGACGTTCAATTTCTTTGAGCTGTTTGCTTAGAGCTGGTTCAGTGAAGCCAAGGCGCTTTGCCGCCTGGGTCATATTGCCCTCTTCATGGAGGGCAACGATGATTTCCATATCCCGGATTCTGAACTGCCCGCCGGTCATAATGGACACACCTCGGCGCACGGTTACTCCAAGGCATCACGAAGTCAAGCCGGGCGGTCCGATCACGCGCAGATGCGCGCGCCCGGTAAAAACTGGCAATCAGGATTCGGGTTGTACATCCCGCGTGCATTTACTGCATATTGACGCGAAATTTTTGCTTTTGTCTCTATCTCAAGCAGAAATGACAATTTTGAGACTTCTCGGCTCAAACTTCCTGTGGATAGTCCTTCCGAACTGGCCCTCCGGTGCCAATCGCAAATCCAAAAAGTTATCGGCTACTTCCAAAAAGTTATTGGACAAGACGCGATGGTCTGTTGCACGTTGGCAAAAGGAGCGCAAGGGCGCTTTGCCACGAGCAACAGAAATCAGAAGGGCGAAACGGAGGTGACAGTCGTTATGAATGAACGATACCTGACAGAGATTCAAGTCTCGGAACGAACGTGCATCAGCCTTGCGACCTTACGCCGGTGGCGTCTTGAAAACCGTGGACCGAAGTTCCGAAAGTTCGGATCGCTGGTTCGTTACGACGAGGACGAATTGAACCGCTGGGAGGAGGCTCAACCCTCTGGGGGCGACGATCCAGATCAAAGAATCAAACCTCGATCCGTTCGTGGATCAGCTTTGTTAAGACGAACGGGGTGAAACAGATGCGTCAAATAACCAGGAGAACCATTACACTGCGGGAGATGTAAGCGGAAGAGAGGGGAAAAATATGAATCGTAATGCACTCGAAATCATGCCACAAAGAGAGTATCCTGTAATCAGGAGTACTCCGATGCCTCCAGCGGTCAAAGCAAAATCGAAGCAATCGGCGCCGGCGCGCGCCAAATCCGCCGCATTGCCGAAACGAACGCACAAGACGAAGTTCCAGGCCGATCTTGCACCCTCGGAAGATCACATGGTCCGGGCACTCAAGGCAGAGTTGCAGATGAGCAGCAACTCGGATTTCCTTTCTGATGCGCTGACGCTCTTGCGCTGGGCCGTCTCGGAACGCAAACGCGGACATCGCATTGTCAGCGAGAGCGCCACCGGGGAGCGGAAGGTCTTGCTGTTTCCCCGCTTGGAGCGTGTCGCTCCCGAGGTGACCTTGCCGCACGTCGATATTCGCTGGACGGAGAAAGAACTTGGGAGCCTCGCAGAACTTGTCTCCGGTCAGTCTGCCGAGCCAACCGAAGCCCTCATTCGGGCGATGAGAAGCTAACATGGCGGTAACGATTCGTCGAATGGAAGAATTCGATGAGGTTGCGAACTTCGATTGCGGAGACGAGCCGCTCAACAACTATCTGAAGCGTCATGCGTGGACGAATCAGCAGAAGATCTCTATCGGTGTGACATACATTGCTGTGGATGAATCGGCGCCGAGCACCGTGTTGGGCTACTTCACGCTGGCAACCTCCAGCGTTCCACGTGAGCGGTTTCCCAAGAAGTTCGTACGCGGCTTGCCGCCCTACGATCTTCCATTGATCTTGCTTGCGCGCCTCGCAGTTGATGGGCGTTTCAGCGGCAGGGGACTGGGCCATGCATTGATCTCGGAGGCGCTCAAGATCACCGTGCGTGTGGCCGACGAGGTGGGCTGTCGGTGCATTCTCACTGACGCTTATCCTGAAAAGGCGAGCTGGTACGCGCGCTACGGCTTCGTTCCCCTTGAAGGAGCAGCCGCCATCGGCCCACAAAAGATGTTTCTCGATGTGCGCACAATCCGGCGCGCATCGTCGTTTGAATCTTCCCCTGCGGAAAGAGAATAGGCAGGAGAACAGGAGCTATTCTCATGAGCCTTTTTCGACGTGGTGATGTTTGGTGGTACGAGTTCTGGTTCGCCGGGCGGCGCATCCGCGAATCCTCGAAATCCGCCTCGAAGACCGTTGCCAAAGGCGCGGAACAAAAGCGCAAACGCGAACTGGAAGAGGGCTTCAATAATTTTGTTGACCTCCGTCAGGAACGTGTCCGTACATTCAGTCACATGGCAGAAGAGTATTTCGACGCCTACAAATTGCGCTTGCCACAGTCTGCGCGTTTTGCCGAATACGCAATCGACCATCTAAAGCGGCTTCTTGGCGGCAAAATGCTGGTTGACTTCAATGAGGCTGCCGTCATTCACTACCAGAATGCGCGCCTTGGTGAGAGCGCCGCACCGAAGAGCGTCAACGAAGAAGTAGGCTTTCTGCTGCGCATCTTGGGCGACCCTGGCGACTTGCTCCGCATCCGCTTACGCAAGCGGAAGATGCTCAAGCTCAAGGTTCGTCAGACAGTCGGAAAAGCCTATACGCAAGCCGAAAAGGACAGGATGCTGGAGGAGGCCCGCAAGGCGCGCTCCCCGCATATCTATCTCGCGTTGACGCTGGCGCTCAACGCCGGGATGCGCGATGCCGAGATCAAGACTTTGACATGGGGACGGCTCGACTTCACCAAGAAGTACCTGGCAGTGGGCCAGAGCAAGACTGAGGCGGGCGAAGGACGAACAATCCCCTTGAATTCAACACTCTTGGATGTCTTTTCCGAGTATGCCGCCTGGTATCAAGAGAAGTTCGGAAAGCCCCGCGCGGAGTTGTATGTCTTCCCCTTCGGAAAGCCGAGTCCAAGTGATCCCACGCGTCCCGTCACCACGCTCAAGACCGCATGGAACAACGTGCGCAGAAATGCCCAGGTGAAAGGCCGTTGGCACGACAACCGGCACACGCTGATTACCGACCTTGCCGAGAGTGGCGCAGGCGATCAGACCATCATGGACATTGCCGGCCACGTCTCGAAGCAGATGCTCAAGCACTACAGCCATATTCGCATGGAGGCGAAGCGCCGTGCCCTGGAGTCCATTGTCACGGTGCGGTCGGCCACGGAGGAATCCGGCCAGACAGAGAAGGCCGAGGGGTCCCCACATAGCTCCCCACATGGGTTGCAGAACGGCAGTAAACGGGCCTACAAGAAGCGGGCAAAATCGAAGGAGGAAAACACTCCCGCAGCAAAGATTGCAGAGAATGATTGCTCAGAATCGCCCACAAATACGCAGTGTTTTGATGTGGAGTACCCACAAAAGTCCCCACAGTTGGCCATTTCTGAGGATTTTAGGGGAGAGGAGAAGCGGTGTAAATCATTGAATCTATTTGGTGGACGCGGTAGGAATCGAACCTACAACCTGTCGGTTAAGAGCCGAATGCTCTGCCAGTTGAGCTACGCGTCCAGTCGATTTAGATCAGCCGTGCAGAGGGCTGCTTTGCACACAGACTCAGCCGGGGAAAACCCCTGCCGCTCCTTGAAAAATATAGCACAATGCGGAGTAGACTCCAAGGGCGTAGCGGAGAGTAAGGCAGACTCTTCCGTGCAATCTTGGGTTGTGGCACACCGAATCCCGCCTTTGCGTACCGTGAGCAAAAGCCTAAAGGGTGAGGAGATCCCCCGGCTCTGCCGGGGTGGCAGTAGCAGTTTGACATTTACGGGAGTCCATCCAAGAAACTCCAAACGTGAGCCGACCAAAGCACACGCAAAGGAGAAACTGGA
>Ga0181522_10000158_pt1 | contig 54562 bp, 54 predicted proteins | sample PEATcosm2014_Bin_27_FD_121103 | JGI IMG/M metagenome (GOLD analysis project Ga0181522, IMG submission 121103) | Peatland microbial communities from MTU Mesocosm Facility, Houghton, MI, USA - PEATcosm2014_Bin05_10_metaG | ecosystem: Environmental > Terrestrial > Soil > Wetlands > Peat | place...
TACGTGATTGGTTCGATCGCTGTGATCCAGCCGCCCTGGGTGGCTGTCGCGCTGACTGTCACGGCCGTTCTTTTGCTCGGGGCCCGCGAGCGACTTCATCGCCTCATCCATATTATCCCGCGCAACGATCAATTTAAGGCCGCAGTTCGCGGGCTTTCCTCGCTCGAGGAATCTTTGGAGACTCCGGAATCGAACCCAACATTCCCAAAATGGCTAAGAGTCTCCACGCGAATATTGAAGAATTCCCGTTTTACAGAGATTCCGTACAGAGACTTTGCAACCGGCACTGGCACCCCCGGGTGGCAGTGCTAATGGCGTCCAATATTAGCGGCATCGCCAAAGCGGCGTTCGTAGGCGCGAATATACGCAGCCGGCGAGGGTTCCAGATGGCGTCGCGTGAGCTCAATCAAAGCGCCACGATTCGAGGTCCGTAACGCTTCGATCATGTCGATGTGGTCACGGCGCGCTCGATCAAGCGCCTCCGGGAAAGCATTGGCATAGGATCGGATGCCGTAGACCTTTTGTGCAAGCTGTTCGATCGTCTCACTGAGACAAGCATTGCCGCATATCTCGAACAAAGTTCGGTGAAAATTCAGGTTGCTGTAAAATACGTTTAGTAGATCGCCACGGTCGATCGCAGCGCCGTGTTGGCGCTGGATATCATCGAGCTTTTCGAGATCGCCGCGCGCAACGGGGAATGGCAGAATCCGAACGGCCATGACTTCTATTTCTTCGCGGACCGCGTAGATTTCTTTCACTTCTTTCGGCGTGAGATCGCGCACGATCGCGCCTCGGTTTGGAATTCGCTGGATGATGCCTTTTTTCTCAAGCTCGAAGAAGGCGAGCCGGACGTCGGCACGATGCGTGTTGAATTGCTCGCAGAGATCCAGCTCGATCAGCCGCTCGCGCGGGTGGCGTCGACCCAGCACGATGTCTTCTTCCAGGCGCGTCGCGATAACGTCGGCGACTGCCGGTTGTCGCGCGTGGCGTCTTGTCGGTGATTTGCGCGGCGGCCTCTTTACCCGAGCGCTCGTGCCGCGCGCCAACGGCTTATGCAGAAGTTTCTTGCTGGCGCTCATTTTTAGGTCCGCAATCCCTCGGCGTCCTGAAGGTCAAATCTTGTGCGACCTATGATCAGCCTCTTGCGCGACTGATAAAACATAAATGTTATGTTTGCAATATTAGATATAATATTGTATACAATTATTACCCGCAGTTGGGTCGCGCTCAGCAAGCGCTATAGTCGCATCGGCGCAATGACAAGAATGGCAACGTCTCGCCACGAAACGCGCCGGACAAAGCGATCATTTTAACGCCCTAGGGAGGCGAACATGAAAAAGAGCCAGAGCCGGAAGCAGACCAAATCGCTACGCCGCAGAGACTTCCTCATTAAAACCGCTGGCGGTGTGCTTGCCACCGCTGCATTTGGCGCGGTCCCACTCAGGGGCTGGGCGGCGGAGCCCGTGAACATCGGGGCGCTTTATCCGGTCACTGGAAGTTTCGCGCAGATCGGGCAGGCCTGTGTCAATGCCGCCAAACTCGCGGTCGAGATGGTCAACGACGCTGGTGGCATCAAATCGTTGGGCGGCGCCAAGCTCAATTTGATCCTCTCCGACGTGCAAAGCGATACCACAGTCACCCGCACGGAAACCGACCGTCTGATTTCGGGCAACAAGCTGTCGGCGATCCACGGCTGCTATGCCAGCGCCTTGACGCTGATTGCCAGCGAAGTAGCGGAGCGGGCTAAGGTTGCGATCATAACCGGCTCCAGCTCGGATATGCTCAACAAGGGCCGTAGTTATACCTTCACGCCGTTCGCGCGCGCCTCGCAGTTTGCCAAAGCGCAACTGCAAATGTCCAAGCTCGTGAGTGACAAGCCGAAGGTAGCCGTGGTGTTCGAGAACACGGCGTTCGGCACCTCGACGTCCAATGGTCTCAAAGAGCAGGCGCCCGGCGAGGGTGTGGAGATCGTGCTGTTCGAGCCGTATTCTGCCGGCTTCGCCGACGCCGGTCCGCTTCTCAACAAGGTCAAGGCTTCCGGCGCCGACATGCTGTTTGCCGTGTCTTATCTCAACGACCTCATCCTGATCGTGCGCACGGTTAAACAGATCGGCCTCAAGGTCGGTATCAACGGTGGCTCGGGCGGCTTCGTCGTTCCGGACTTCTACAAGAATGTCGGGTCACTCGCCGAGGGACTGCAGGGAGTGGCACACTGGAACCACGACGTGGACACCAACGCTCAGAAAGTGAATTCCGAATATAAAAAACGGCACGGGGAGTTTCTGTTCGAGTACGGGGGCGGGTTGGTCGCGCAGACCTTCATGCTGGCTGACGCGCTCGAGCGGGCACAATCCACCGATCCGCAAAAAGTGCGTGATGCCCTTGCGGCGCTCGACGTCTCGTCGGGTTACGCCGCGATGGCGCCAGGCGGAAAAGTGAAATTCGGGCCGGACGGCAAGAACGTCTATGGGCACCCAGTCGGGGTTCAATGGCAGACAGCCGATCTGGCCAGCGTCTTCCCCAAAGAGGATGCTCGCGCGCCGTTGATGAAATCGTAGCGGTCGTTAGCAGCGATGCTTGAAACAGTGGTCCAGGCCGTCATCAACGGCCTGCTCATCGGCGGAATCTACGCGCTTGTGAGCATCGGTGTGACGCTGATCTTTGGAGTCGTGAAAATCGTGAACTTCGCCCAGGGCGAGTTCGTGATGATCGGGATGTACATCAGTTTCTTCCTGTCGAGCTACTTCGGAATAGATCCGCTGGTGTCTCTCGCTGTCTCTATGCCAGCGCTGTTTCTGGTGGGGCTGTGCTTGCAGCATTTCCTGATCCGTCGCGTTCTGGGACTGGGCGATATGCCGCAAATCTTTCTCACCTTCGCCCTGTCTTTGCTACTGATGAATCTCGCCTTGATGGCGTTCACGGCCAACTACCGGACCGTGCACACCTGGTATTCGGACGAGGCCATTCATCTCGGTGAGATCTATGTGCCGGTTGCGAAACTCATTGCCTTCGTGCTGGCGATGGCGCTGAGCGGAACTCTCTGGGTCTTTCTCCAGACCACGGACATGGGCAAGGCGATGCGCGCGGCGGCGCAGAAGCCCGAGGTGGCGATGCTGATGGGTATCAACCCCAACCGCGTGTTCGCCGTTGCGACCGGCGTGTCACTAGCGCTCGCTGGCGCTGCCGGTTCGCTGCTCATGCCCTTCTATCCGGCGTCGCCGACGGCAGGGCAGGTGTTCGTGCTGATGGCCTTTGTGGCCGTGGTCTTGGGCACGCTGGGCAACGTCAGAGGCGCACTTATCGCCAGCTTGATGATGGGTGTCGCCGAGTCGCTGGGAATTCAATTCGTCGGCGCCGATTCAGGGCTGATCGTGGTGTTCCTGATGCTGTTGCTGACCCTCGCCATCAGGCCGAGCGGTCTTGCCGGCGGGGGCGCCCGATAATGTGGGGCTTGCGCATTTCAAGCATGCTCTGGCTTAGCCTGCTCGTCGTGGTTCTGCTCGTATTGCCTCTGGTGGTGACGAGCCGGTTCGCCATCGACATTTTCATTCGGATTCTGTTGTTTGCGTTCATCGGTGTCGCCTGGAATCTCATGGGTGGCTACGCCAAGCAGCTCTCCTTGGGGCATGCCGCCTATTTCGGATTGGGTGCCTACACATCGACAATCTTGCAGATCGATTTCGGTATCTCGCCGTGGATCGGAATGGTGGCCGGTGGCGTCGTGGCGATGTTGGCCAGCCTCCCGATCGGAGCGCTCTGCTTCCGGCTGCGCGGACCGTATTTTGCGATCTCCACCATCGCGACGGCGCAAGTCTTGATGCTGCTCTTTCTCAAGTTTCGCGATTTCGCCTGGGGCGCCGAGGGCACGACCATCCCCAATCTCGGAAACGCGCCCTTGATGATGCAGTTCGAAGCGAAGGCCGCGTATTACTACATCGCGCTCGGCTTGCTCGCGATCGGGCTCGCCATCACTTACCGGATCGAGCGGTCGTGGATGGGGTACTACCTGGTCGCCATTGGCGAAGACGAGGATGCTGCCGAAGCGATCGGCGTGAATGCGCCCAAGGTCAAGCGCGAAATCTATATGATCAGCGCATTTCTCACTGCGCTCGCCGGGACATTCTACGTTCAATATATTTACTTCATCGATCCGAACACCGCGTTTAGTTTCAACATCTCGGTAGAGGCAGCGCTGGTGTCGATTGTCGGTGGCGTCGGTACCTTGTGGGGTCCGGTCATTGGGACCGTCTTGTTGGAGACGACCTCGGCGCTGCTGCAAAGCTGGCTCGGCAGCGGTTTTGGCGGGATTCAGTTGACCGTTTACAGCCTGATCCTGATTGGCGTGATCCTGTGGAGACCGACTGGCTTGCTCGGCGTTTTTATAGAAGCGTACCGGCGCATCGTTCGCGCAGATCCTTCGAAACAGGCCGCTCTCGATGGCTGAAGCGCTTGTCATCAAAAATATCAGCAAGCGGTTCGGCGGCTTGCGTGCGGTCCAGGACCTCAGCTTTACCGTCAAGGAAGGCGAGACTCTCGCACTGATCGGACCGAACGGCGCCGGCAAGACGACGAGTTTTAATCTTGTCACCGGCTTTTACCGGCCCGATACAGGTTCTGTGTCGGTTTTCGGCCGCGAGATCGTCGGCTTGCGGCCGCATGACGTCTGCGCGCACGGTCTGGCGCGAACGTTTCAGGTGGCCAAGCCATTTGGTGCGATGACGGTTTTGGCCAATGTAATGACGGGTGCGTTCCTGCGCGACAAAAAACCAGATGGTGCTCGCAAGCGGGCCCGCGAGGCGATCGAGTTCGTCGGGCTCACGGCCAAGGAGCACACCCCAGCCCGCGACTTGACCACGATCGACCAGCGCCGGCTTGAGATGGCCCGCGCGCTGGCGACCGATCCGAGGATATTGCTGCTGGATGAAGTTATGGCCGGGTTGAACCCGACGGAGATCGATCAAGCCGTCGCACTGGTTGGGAAACTGTCGAAACGTGGTCTCACTATTGTCATCGTCGAACATGTGATGCGCGCCATCATGGCGGTTGCGCGTCATATCGTGGTGCTCGACCACGGGCAAAAGATCGCAGAGGGGTCCCCAAACAAAATCGTTGCAAACCCCGATGTGATCCGCGCTTATCTGGGCACCGGCTATGTGCACGTCGCGACGCCGGGAGCGACTTGAATGTTATCGTTATCCGCGGTCAGCGCCAGTTATGGTTCGGTTCCGGCAGTTGCCGGCATCAACATTGAGATCGGCGAGGGCGAAGCCGTCGGCTTGCTTGGCGCCAACGGCGCCGGCAAAAGCACTACGCTACGCGCTATCTCGGGTCTGGTACGGTTGACCTCCGGCACCATCAGTTTTTTGGGAACCGACACCGCGTCACTGCCGCCGTACAAAATCACCGAATTGGGGATCGCCCACGTGCCGGAGGGCCGTCAGGTTTTTCCCGAAATGACCGTTCAGGAAAACCTCGAGATCGGCGCTTACGTGCCGAAGGCCAAAGCAGAACGCAGCCACACGCTTGAACTCGTTTTCAGCATTTTCCCCGTGTTGGCAGAACGCCGGAAGCAGCTTGCTGGCACCATGAGCGGCGGCGAACAGCAAATGCTGGCGGTCGGTCGCGGTCTGATGCTCAAGCCGCGCCTGCTGATGCTCGACGAGCCCTCCTTGGGACTGGCACCGGTCGTGACCGATCTCACCTTCCAGAAAATCCAGGAAATCCACGCGATGGGTACGGCGATCCTGCTGGTTGAGCAGAATGTCAGCCGCGCGTTAAGCTTGGTGCAGCGTGCGTATGTGCTGGAAAGCGGCAAAGTGATCATGTATGGAACCAGCGCCGAATTGGCTAACAATAAGCAGGTGCAGTCAGCCTACCTCGGTATTTAAAGACGAAAACGGTAGGTCTGCGAACTATCTCAAAACGACTCTCGCGCTTTTATGCGAGCATTCGTTGGCAAATCGAAAAGGTGGCCTATGATGAAACCTATTTCTGATAGGGGGGAGATTGCTCTCGAATACCCGGACAAACTTTATATTGGGACGTTTGAGCGTTCATCGCGATTTGAGGCACATGTTGATCCGAATGGTATTTCGCTGACCCTCGAACACCCGGGCACGGATGAGGTCCGCAAATCAATACACATGCACCTCAACTTTGGACTATTCGCTGACATTCTGCGCGATCTGGCTTCGACTGTCAGTCGCATTCCAAGGGACGATATTCTTCATCATGATCAATTTGCGCAGGCGGTAACCGAATTGCAGAAAGCGCTGGTCGGCGGTGACGATCGCAATTCTCAACCGCATGCGGCTAAGCCATCTTGAACCAGGCGAACAGCCAGACCTTCACCTGATCCAGGACGAAAGCCAGCGCGACGGCCGCCGCATCGGAAGGCTTGGGGATCGTGTTTCGCGGCGCGGTGAATACCGCCAAGCTTGGTCAAATTATGCAACTCGGCAAGGACCAGTTCGTCACCTTTGCGCAGACCGTTGGATATCCGCGCGGGTGAACCCCTGCGCAATGGGCCGTACACGCAAATGTCCGCTTGTGGCTCTTGGCGGGCAATCCCAACCGCGCTCACGTTTGTCCGCTATCGGAGCAACAGCGGACAAAGCTCGATTTTAGCCCGTGATGTTTTGTCCGCTAGTGACCCAAAGCGGACATCAGGGTCGTTTATGAGCGACCCGTTCTCGTCGCTTACCGCCGTTCCAGCTGGATCGCGCACATAAAAATCTCAAATTTTCGGCGCGTCTATGCCGCTCAAGCGGTTTGCACGTAGAACTGATACATGCCTTTGAAGGTATCCGGATTTTCGACCTCAAATTCGTGCCACAGCAGAAGATCGGATTCGTTCTCAGGCGCGAAACGCTGCGCAAACCGATCTCGAACGGCACCGTCGACCTCAAAGCCCAAAAACCGCAGTTTATTTTTCTCCAAGAACGTGTGCAGCCGAGGGATGCTGAACCGATCGTCTTGCCGGTGGAACAACAGGTCCCGGCATTCGCTCATCGTATAGAAATCGGCATAACTGAGCACGTCTTTAAGTGTTGGCTCATACGCGGCGGCAGCGGACAAATCTTGCCGAGCCCGGCGAATGTCTTCAGCGGAAGACGTATAACCCCGCGCGCGAAGCCAAGTTTGTGCGGCGATCAGATGCCGGTGCGCGATTTCGCTGTAAAGACCAATATGCATGCAGCCCCCAGGCCGCAACAGCGATACCAATGTAGCCCAACCCTGCTCTGGATTGGCCAGATGATGCAGTACGCCAACACAGGAGATCACATCGAAGGTTCGCCTTAAATTTCCCAGTTCGGTGATGTCAGCCTGGGCATAGTCGATGTTGGCGAGGCCGAGCGCGCGAGTCTTTTGTTTTGCGTAACAAAGGCTGGCGAGACTCAGATCGACCGCTAGCGTTCTTGCACCCCGAAGGTTGCGTGACACAAGGATCGGATCCTGGCCGGTTCCGCAACCGGCAATTAAGAGATCGCAGCTATTGGTTTTTCCGGTCTTACGATACTTAGAAAATGGAAACGCACTTTCAATCAATTCATCGATCGAAATCGCAGCTGTTGCCGCGGGAATATTGATCCACCGCGGATAGGGATTGTCCTCGTACTGCTGTCTCACGCTGATCGACGTAGTGTCGTTGATCGGCGTGATTTTTGGTATTGAAGCACGCTGCCGTCGCTCGGCGGCAGGTTCGCGAACTTGCTGATTCAGCAAGTTTTCGACGCAGTCCGGCCACGTTCGTTTGAGTAAGGTTTCGTGTCCGGCTACGTTTTCCAAATTCTGATAAGCGGCCAATACTGCCAGTTCAAACGGCGAAATTTCATCACCCGAAGCGATCGCGTGGCTGATCCGATCACGTAAAATGCTCGTGCGCCTATGTTCGTCTCCAGTCAGATCAAAAACATATTCGGTGATGAAACATTGCCGAGCAAGTGCGCAGGACAACCGCAGGACATCTTCATCGTCGTGGCTATTGCCCTGCATCGTCATATTGAGGAGGCCGGCGCGCAGCGTCGTCAAAAAATGCTCAAGCTCCAAACCGAAATATTTAGTCGACTCAAGCAACGCCAGCAGCAGCGAATCCTTGGAAATCGTTGCAAGCCCCGACGCACCCAGCAGTTCGGCAAGCCCCTCTCGAACCGGCCAGCATGCGCCAACGCGCCGCATCGCCAAGCCTATGATCGGGTCATGGTCAAGCACACCTTTGATGGTGCCGATGAGCTCGTTGGCCTTGGTCCACGGTTCCCGGAGCGCGCGCACAAAAACATCTCGCATTTTTTCCGCGCCCGGAAAGTACGACCAACGCTTCAGACACTGAACAAAAAAGGCCTTACTGTCGTCGGACTCCCGCAGACGTAAAGCTTGGACCGCGATCTCCATTGCCTGCTCATCGTGGCCCTCGGCGAGCAGTTGCCAGCCATGCGCCAGCAGATTGTCTAAAAAATTTAGTTCGGCGGCCGCTGGCCGTGGCGCCATACGACGGTTTTTGCCCGTCGCTGCGGCGCGCCGCATTTTGCGATTCATCAAAGCACCCTGCGCCATACCCTTTGAGGCCGCGCGCCAGCATTCTCATCGGTTTTCTCTTGAATGTGCCCGACGCCTCACGCGTCTGGCAATGGCCGCTTTTGGCACATAGCGGACAATCCCGCCGCACTTGTGTTTGCCCGCTATTGGGGTAATAGCGGACATTGCCCGTGTCTCTTATCGGTAAATCCCGCTTGGCGAGTGATTCGCGTTGACGCTCATAAAATTCTCTGCTGTCTCGGCAAGTTTCCCGGTTCAGCCAAGATAATTCCGGTTATGTGTAGGTCGCACGCCGGGCGCGTTGTCACACTGCTGCCCGCGTTTTGAGCGAGGCAGAAACCGCCGCGCCGCCGTTAATGAACACAAGAAGAGTGCCGAGCGAGATCCGTTATCGGTGCCGCACAAACAACCGTTCGGACGCAAGACGGGCACCGTCTCGTAAGCTCTTCAACTTTGCCCAGACGACGTCCTCGGCGACCCGACCCCAACCGGCCGACGTGTCGAAGCCGCAATCAGTGCCGGCCAGCACCCGTGACGGATCGCCGACCACGGCGGCCACACGCTCGATGCGATCCGCCACTACCTCCGGGTGCTCGACGAAATTGGTTAGGCTGTCGATGACGCCAGCAACAAGAACCTGATCGTCATCAAGAGGGTGCTTCGAGAAGCAACGAAATTCGTGCGCGTGCCGTGGATTGGCAAAAGGCAAAACGAAACCACCGACATTGGCCTTCTGTAAGGCCGGAAGGATGTCCTCCAGCGGCACATCGCTGTCGTGTGGAGATTCAGAGTTGCCCCAGCAGACGTGAAGACGCACACGATCGCGCGGTACATTTTCAAGCGCCTGATTGATGGTGGCGACCACCTTTTCGACGAAATCTATAAAGACGGAGACCGGCTTATCCTTGTAGGTAATGTGCCGCTCAAGCGCGAGATCGGGCGCGTCGATCTGCAATAGCAGGCCATGTTTTACGATCGCCTCGTATTCGACCTTTAACGCCTTGCCGAGCGCAGCGAGATAAGCCTGGAGCGTGTCGTAATGCTCATTGCGCACGGCTGTCGCAACGATCCCAGGAGACGGTGCATTCATAAAAGGCTCGACGAAAATACCCGGATTTTCCATCAACACAGTTCGGAAAAAACTGCATTCGTCGTTGATCGCGCGATCGTCGAGATAGCGAACGTCGCCAATCGCCATCGGCAGTCCGCCGAGGGCCGAGACCTGAGTTTTGCTCGCATGCTGCTCGATCCACATGCGTTTGAATTCGGGGTAGCGGTCGACGTCGGCGCGAGACGGGCGCTCCCAACTGCCGCCGAGTCCCGATAACCGTGCCTTGAGGTAAAGAAAAAAGGAGTCACGCTGCTGCTCGCCGTTATTTCCGACATCAATTCCGGTGTCGCGTTGCTTGCGCACGATTGACAGGACCGCTTCGCGGCCGGCACGGTCGATCTCGCCTTCGTCGACGGCGTCGCCGCGCGCCCGCAGCGAGTAGAGGTGAGTCAATTCCCGCGGCCGCGGCAGGCTGCCGGTATGGGTCGTCAGGATTCTGCCTTGGCTGCGTTGCATGGAGTTTCCTATCGCGACGCGTGATGCGGCAGCCAAAGGGCAATCTCCGGCCACAGAATGACTACGGTCAGTACAACGAACATGATTAGGTGAAAAGGAATGGTGCCCATGATGACTTCGCTAAGCTTGCCTTCCCAAATGCTCTGAATAACGAACAGATTGATTCCGATCGGCGGCGAGATTTGCCCGAGCTCGACGAAGAGCACGAGAACAACGCCAAACAGGATGGGATCGATTCCGTAGCTGGGCAATACCGGAAAGATCAAGGGAACCGTGATGACGATCATCCCAAGGCTTTCGATCAAACAGCCAAGGACGGTATACAGGATGAACAATGCCAGGAAAAATTCCAGTCGGCTCAAATGCAGACCGACAATGAACGCTGTTACCTTCTCGCCGATGCCGGCAAAGCTGATCGCATAGGAGAATATGTAGGCGGTGAAAATGATGAACAAGATATTGCCGGAAAACTTGATCGTGTTGTGCATCGCCTGAACCAAGCCGCGCAGCGTCAGGCCGCCCGACAGGGTTCCTAGAATAATCGCTAGGCTGCATCCGATCGTGGCGCCCTCAGTGGTAGTGACCATGCCGGCATAGATTCCGCCGAGTGTGCCGGTGATCAAGATGGCGAACGGCAGCACGTCGGCCAGCGCGGCGGCCATCTCGCGCAGCGAACGCGGCCCAGCTTCCCGCGGCGCGACATTCGGTAAGATCGTGGCGTGGATGCCGATATAGATCATGAATAATAGAGTCATGATCACGCCGGGAATGACGCCGGCCATGAACAGCTTTGGGACTGACGTTTCGGTGAAGGTGCCGTAGACAATCATGCCGAAACTCGGCGGCAACAGAATTCCTAGCGTGCCGCCAGCGGCGAGCGACCCTGCGGCGAGTCGCCGATCGTATTTACGCCGGATTAATTGCGGTAGGGCAACGCCACCGATCGACGCAGCCGTCGCGATGCTGGATCCGCTGACGGAGGCGAAGATCGCGCAGCCGGCGATGTTGGTTTGCAGCAATCCCCCTGGAAGTTTGGCAACGAGTTTGGACAACCCCCCATAGATGCGGCTGCTCAACCCACTGATGCTCAGGATTTCTGCCATCAGCATGAACAGCGGAACGCAGGTGAGCACGAAGCTGTTCATGCTGCCCCAACTCACTAGCCCAACGCTATTGAGGCTCGGCAGCCCGCCTTGCAGCAGCAGGTATAAAACCGCAGGAACCGCGATCGCGAACGGGACGGCCATCCCACAGGTCAGCAGCACGAGAAAAACACCAAACGTGACGACGATCTGAAGCTCAGGGCTCATGTCGAGTCCCATCCGCACCGTCCACGCTTCGTAGTTTACGAATATTGACGATGAGCGTTCGCAGCACGGAAAAACATAGCGCAGCGGCTCCGACCACCATGGCAAATCTCGGTGCCCAGAGCGGTGTTGCGAGATAGGTCGGAGCGTGATCATCGAATCGCCATGACGAAAGCTGGAATCTGGCCAACTGCCACAGCAGCAACGCGCAGAATGTCAACGACAAGACGTCGAAAATAACCCGCGAGATCGCTCGCCCGCGCGGCGACAGGCGCGCCTGCACAAACTCAACATGATGAAAGCTGTCATTGACCTGGCAGATCGGCAGGCTGACGAAGGTGATGATCACCAGCATATAGCCGCCAAGCTCGTCGGAGATTTCAAAGGAGAAATTGAAGAGTGAGCGCGTCACGATATCGACGCCAATCACGGCCAGCATGAAGACCAAGGCAATCACACAGATGAGCTTGCAGGCCCGTTCGACGATGCCTTCGGGAATGCCCCGCACGGCCGGACTGCCGGCGGGAGGGCCGCGCGGGATGCGGGTCATCGTCAATGCCCGGACTGTCAGCGTCCGAGCGCCGTCCGGACTTTCGCCAAAGCTTCAACAACCTCCGGGCCACGCGATTTCGCCCATTCGTCCCAATAAGGCTTCATGGTCTCGACGGCGCGCGCGACTTCTTCGGGCTTTGCATTGGTAAAGGTATATCCCAAAGCGCGAAGGGTCTGCACAGAGTCTGCTTCCTCCTTCTTCATCGTGTCCTGGTCCCAACGCGCTGATTCCTCGGCAACCTTGCGCAGCTTGGCCTGCAGGTCCGGCGAGAGCTTGTTGTAGGCTTCGGTATTGGCGATGAAGTAGGAGTTGTTGACGTTGATGATCAGGACGTAGCCGTATTTCAGCAGGTCCTTCCATAATACGGCGCCGACGCCTGCGGTGAAAATGCCGTCGACCACGCCGCGATCAAGCGCGGAGGGAACTTCCGGCGCGCTCATGGTGATCGACGTTCCACCAAATCGGCGGACGAACTCGCCCTGTTCAGGCTGCGCGACACGAAGCTTCATACCCTTGATATCGTCTAGGGATTCAAGCTTCTTGCGACCCCAAACGAACTGCATCGGATAAGTGTAGGAGGCAAGGACCGTGGAACCCTTTTGCCCGAACGCCTTCGCGATATATGGCTTGAGTACGGCATCGGCTTTGGCAAAGTCCTCGTAGGATTGAATCAGCATAGGCAGACGCATTATTCCGGCGACGGGAATGTTTCCGGAATTGAACAGATCATCGCCTATCTGCACGGCGTTCTCGCCGACGGCCTGCGTGATATTGCTGGCGTTGATCTGAAGGGTGCCTGCCAGATGAAGCCGGACTTTCAACTCACCGTTCGTCGCTTTTTCGATTTCCTCGGTGAACAGCTTGGCGCCGCGCGAGGTGGCGAAATTGGGCGCGGACTGGTGCATATAGAAGTTCCACTCCTCCGCTGCGGCCGGGCGCAAATCGATTGTGAACGCAAACGCAAGCGACGCGAATAGCGCAGCGACAGTTATAGTCGCTGCGGTTCGCAAGGTTTGTTTGAACATGGCGTTTCTCCCCTTCGGCATTGCCAGCACAGGTCGCGCCGGCGAATGCCAAAACCAGATCGTTTTGTCCGATGTAAGAAGGCTTTTGTAAAAACTAATGGACGCTAATAACCTCTGTCAATGTATCCGTCATCAAGGCTCGCAGAATAGCAATCAGCAAAGGTTGAAATCGCTTATGACCGGGCCCAGAGGCTCCTTATTGAGCAGGCAAGTAGCCTAGATATGTTGATCCGCGAGACTCGGTCCCGAAGGCATGGGAGCATATCACCTTAGTATCCGATTGCTATTTTGGGATAAATTCGTTGGTGAAGGTCGATGAAAAATTGACCTGCTGCGGACCGCTCGGCTGCAAATAGGCAAACGTCGCGCGGGCTTGTGCCTCGGTCATCGTGCCGTCTTTGGTCCAGACTTGGCTAACGATGTCGTATGCCCGATTGTTGGTTTCCGCCGACATCGATGGATATTCCTGTGCCATCAGCGCCTCGCCGCGCTTGGGATCGTTTTTGAGAATTTTCACCGCGTCGTCAATCGCGTGTGCGACCTTGCGCAGCACTCCCGGCTTTTCTTTGATGTTGTCTGGATGCGTCGCCAGCACCATAAATAAGATGTCACGCACTTCCGGCACTTCGCCATTCATCATGTTGAGGTAGATCTTGCCCTTGCCGGACTGCTCCACCAGAACGCCAGCAGGTTCGAACGGCAGCGCCGCATCGATCAGGTCGCGCTGGAACGCGGCGACGTATGATGGGGCCTCGGCGCCGAGATAGACGGACGTAATGTCGCCCGGTAGCGTCAGGCCGTATTTCTTCGCTAGTACACCAAGCATTTTCTCGCCGGAGCCGCCGGCCGACGGCATGGCGACGCGCATGCCTTTCAGTTTCTTGATTTTGTCTTCGACGCTAAGTTTCTCCGAGCCTTCCATCAGTTTGTCGCTGGCGATGACGTTATTGACCGGGCGGTGGGCGATATTGAAAAACGCCACGACCTGCTTGCCTTGCACGGCTGCGGTCAAAATATGCTCATAGCTGACGATGGCGACGTCGGCCTGCTTGGTCAGCGCGGCCTGAAGCGCGAGCGGGCCGCCTTGCACGAATGAAATTTCCGGCTCTAGCCCGTATTTCTCGAATAGTTTTTCTCGCTTGGCTACGTAGAGAGCGCCAGCGTAATAGCCATGTCCGATATTGGTGATCTTGACGGTTTCTGCGAACGCCGACGACCAAAGCAACATGGACGCGCCGATAACAAATACCCTGTAAAACTTCATAGCGCTTTCCTCCCTGATACCTGTTGCTGTTGTGGTCAGCGACTGACAATGCGCCAACTTTCCATGCGATTTTGAACAATATCGACGATAAAGTTAAGCGCCATTGCCAACAGGGCGATAACGACAAGCACTGCGAACACGCCTGCGGTGTCGAATTGCGCGCCGGAGTACTGCACCAGATAACCTAGTCCACGATTGGATGCGATCATCTCGCCGAGCACCGCGCCAATCAGCGCGTACGGTACCGAGACGCGAAGACCTGCAAACACCCAGGACAACGCTGACGGCACGATCACTTTGGTTACGATCTGCATGCGTGTTGCTCGCATTAAGCGAGCGCCATCAATCAAATCCTGGTCGACCTGGCGCACACCTGCGAATGTATTGAGGAACACTAGGAACAGTACCAGCACGGCGGCCAATGCGATTTTTGATTCGATGCCGAGTCCGAACCAGAGGACGAACAGCGGTGCCAACGCTACCTTTGGCAGCGCGTTAAGCGCATTAATATAGGGATTGAGCAACCGGCTGGCGAAACGCGATACGCCGAGCCAGATCCCAAGCCACGCGCCAATTACGGCACCTATGATGAAGCCGACTGTGGTTGCGTATATGGTCGCCCACAAATGCACGAATATCGAGCCATCCATCGTCCACCCCACGAGGCGTCGACCAACATCGAGTGGGTTGGAAATAAAGAAATTGTCAACCAGCCGACCCGATACGCCCTGCCATACGAAAAGAATAACCAGGCCGAGCACGACTTGCCACAGCACCATGCCGACGCTACCGGTTTCCCGCGGCGGCTCGACGGTGAGGCTTTCGAGTTTGTCGTCGAGCGCCGTCATACGCGCTCCTCCTGATATTCAAGTCGCAGGCGTTCCCACAAGTGATCGTAGAGGTCCTTGAATTCGCTGGTGAAGCGAACATTAAGCACGTCGCGGGGCCGCGGCAGCGAAATCTTCTGCTCCAGCGCAATCATCGCCGGCCGCCGCGTGCAGACGATGACGCGGTCGGCAAGCGTCACCGCTTCCATCAAGTCGTGGGTCACGAAGACGACGGTCTGGCCGTTTTCGGCGGCTAGCCGTAGCAGCAGATCATGCATCACCAGCTTCAGCTGAGCATCGAGCGCGGCGAACGGCTCGTCGAGCAGCGCAGTTTCCGCGCCGTACAGCATCATGCGCGCGAGACAGGCCCGCTTACGCATGCCACCGGATAGTTCGGCCGGAAAACGGGTCTCGAAGCCGTCAAGGCCGACCTGCTTGATCACGGCATCGGCGCGCGTCTCGCGTTCCTTCAGGGCGACATCGGCGAGCTCGAGCGGGAAGGCGATGTTGTCGCGTACATTGCGCCATGGCAGCAGATTGTCCTTCTGCGTCATGTAGCCGACGTCGGTGTTAACGTCGGTCACCGGCGAGCCTTTGTAGATCACGCGACCATTGCTCGGGGCGTAAAGTCCCGCGATCATGTTCAGCAAGGTCGATTTGCCACAACCGCTCGGACCGATGACGGCGATGATCTCGCGCTTCTCGATGGTTAGATTGAAGTCGCGCAATGCCTCAACCACAGAATCGCCGCGTTTAAAACTTTTGGAGACGTGGCGAATCTCAATCATGGTGCGCTACCATCAGAAAATCATGCGCTGGTGTCCGCCATCGACGTCGATATTGGCGCCGACCATAAAGCCTGCGCGCTCCGATGCAACGAAGGCGACGGCATTTGCAATATCGTCCGCGGTGCCCCATCGACCAAGCGGTACTTCGGCGCCCCAGCGAGCCTCATGCTGTTCCAGGCTACGACCGAGATAGACCTCATTATAAAGATGCCCCAGTGCATCGGTCAGCGGACTCTTGATCCGGCTGGGGCAGACTGCGTTGACGAGAATCTTGTCGCGCGCCAGATCGTCCGACAGTGATTTGACGAAAGCATGCTGCGCGGCATTGCTGATGGTCGAGGCGATGCCGTTGGCCTGTGGCACCTTGCCGGCCTGGCCGATGATGACGATGAAGCGGCCGCCACCTTGCTTGCGCATATGCGGCGCGACCGCTTTGGCCAGCGCCCAGGGTCCAATCACCTTGGTTTCCAGGTGTTTCAGCAAGGCCGCCGTCTCGACGTCTTCCATCCGGCCGGGTAGGTGGGTGCCGGCATTGCTGACGACGATATCGATACGGCCGAACGCGGCGATCACGGCATCGGCGAGCCGCGTCATCTGCGCCGGGTCGCGCACGTCTGCACCGAACGCCTGCGCGCCGGGCACTTGTTTAACTGCGGCATCGAGCTTGGCCTGATCGCGGCCGGAGATCGCGATCTTGCAGCCTTCGGCGGCCAGTCGCGCTGCGATGGCGAGGCCGATGCCGCTGCTGCCGCCGGTCACTAATGCAACTTTATCTTTTAGCCCGAGGTCCATTGTGCGCCTTAACCAAAAACGTAGCGGTGATAGCCACCGTCGATGCTCACCGCGCTGCCGACGACAAAATTCGCGCTGTCGGATACCAAGAAAGTCACCAAATCAGCCACTTCCTCCGGCGTGCCAGTGCGACCGAGGGGATTAGCGCGAGAGAATCCGCCGGCGGCGGTGGCGCGATCAACTTTGCGCTCACGCATTTCTTTGTCGATCAGCGAGGCCAATAGCTCAGACTCGATGTATTGCGGACACACCGCATTGACCCGAATGTTGTCGCGCGCCACCGCGTCAGCCACCGATTTGGTCAGCGCCATGCAGGCGGCGTTGGTGACGCCCGACGGAAACCGGTCGGGATGCGGATGCCGCGCCGCCTGGCCAATGACATTGACGATGCGGCCATCTTTCTGAGCCCGCATGATAGGCAGCACAGCTTTGATCATGGAGAAAAATCCAAACACTTTGTCGCGCAATTGCCGTTCAAGGATCTCCAGAGACGTGGTGTCGACGGTGCCACGCAAATGCGTGCCCGCATTGTTGACCAAAATGTCAATACGACCGAACTTGTCGAGTGCGGTGGCGACGAATTTCTCGACCGCAGCATGGTCGGTGACGTCGGTGGGTACACCGAGCACGTTATCGCTGCTTGCCACATTGTCGCCATGTGAAAGCGCAGTGACCGCAGCCCGCAATTTTTCACCATCGCGCGCGCAAACAGCAACACGGCAGCCTTCATTGATCAATGTTTTCGCAATAGCCCTACCGATTCCGCGCGAAGCACCGGTGACCAGAGCGACTTTGCCACGCAGGCCGAGATCCATCCCTCCCCCTTGTATTTCTTATAATGTATGAGGTGGCGCGAATACTCTATGTAAGGGTTTGGGGCGTCAAGCCAAGGCAAAGATAAAGGGGAAGGAACGAGACGATGGATTTAGGAATAAAGGACAGGCGCGCGATCGTTACCGGCGGCGGCAGCGGCATCGGATTTGAAACCGCACGGCAGTTTTTGGAAGAAGGCGTGCGTGTGCTGATCGCTGGACGCACGCTGGATAAGATTAACAAGGCACGTGACGAACTGGCCAAGAAGACCGGCGGCGAGGTTCATGCTGTGCAAGCCGACATGACGAAGGAAGCTGACATTGCTCGCATGGTTGAAACCGCGAAGCAAAAACTAGGCGGCGTCGACATTCTCATCAACAATGCTGGCACGATGTATTCCGGACGATTCGCCGTGCTTAATGACGACGAATTGAAAAAGCAGCTCGAGACCAAGCTTTTTGGATTCATGCGCGCAATTCGTTTGGTCTATCCGCTAATGAAAGCGCAGAAGTGGGGCCGCATCGTTAATACGATCGGCGGCGCGGGTAAGGAGCCAGATCCGTATATGTTTGGCAGCGGCATGACTAACAGCGCGCTGCTCAATCTGACTAAATCGCTGTCGACGGAATTCGGACCCGATAACGTGCTGGTCAATGCGATTTGTCCGGGATGGGTCGCCACGAATCTCTGGGTACAGAATACGGAAGGGCTCAAGAAAGAGCTGAATGTGACGACCGAAGAGGAGGCCCGCAAGCTGGCCGCTAAGAAGAATTCGCTTGGCCGCATGGGCAAGCCGGAAGAGCTGGCTAATGCGACGGTCTTTCTTTGCTCAGAGCGCGCCAGCTATATTACCGGTGTCTCGCTCAATCTCGACGGCGGACGGCTCAAGGGTCTCTGGTAGTTTTAAATTTCTGCGACAGACAGGATACATGTGGCGAACCCGGACCACTTAGTAGGGGCCGATCAATAGTCTCCCCCTGTTTTTTATTGACGAGGCGAGATTGTCCAACTCGTGTAATTGCAACAAATAAAATGGTCCTCAATAAAGATGCGCCCGATGTATTGCATTCGCGTCGCCGAGCACCCCTCCCCACGCGGCGCGTGAAGTGGCAAGCTTGCCCCCAACAAGCCAAAAAGGTGTGGGAGGGAACGATGAAAAAGTTCTGTGTTGTGGCGGCGCTTCTGGTGTTCGCCGGCTTCAGTGGCGCTCAGGCGCAGGACTATCCGACGCGCACGGTCACGGTAATCGTGCCTTTCTCACCCGGCGGACCGGCCGACGTGATGGGCCGGATCGCGGCTGACATCCTGTCGCGCCATCTCGGCCAGTCATTCGTGATCGAGAACGTGGCCGGGGCCGGCGGCACTGTCGGCGCGACCCGCGCCGCACGTGCCAATCCCGACGGTTATACGCTGCTTGCCGGACACATGGGCACCAATGCGCTGGCGCCGATTTTCTATCCCGGCCTGGGCTATGACCCGGAAAAGGATTTTGAGCCCATCAACCTGACCGCCACGCAGCCCGAGCTGCTCGCCGTCCGCAAAGAAATCCCGGCCAACAATCTCAAAGAGTTCGCCGCCTGGGCCAAGGCGAACGAGGGCAAGCTCAACATGGGGCACGCCGGCGTCGGCTCGGTATCCTATATCGGCTGCCTTCTGCTCAACGACGCCATTGGCATCAAGCCGACGCTGGTGCCGTTCACCGGCACCGCGCCGGTAATGAACGCCATTCTCGCTGGCAACGTCGACTACGATTGTGACCCGGTGCTCGGGCCCCTGCAGCATGTGCGCAAGGGGACCGTCAAGGCGCTGGCCATCGCCGCGAAAAAACGCAGCCCATTGCTGCCGGACGTGCCCACGTCATACGAACAAGGCTTCCCGCAATTCGACTGCGCGCCGTTCTATGCGATGTTCGCACCGAAAGGCACGCCGCAACCGGTCATCGACAAGTTGGCCGCGGCCTTGAGCAAGGGCCTGGACGAGCCGGACGTGCAAAAGCGGCTGGGCGACCTTGGCGCCGAGATCGCCGAGCCGGGCCAGCGTGGACCCAAAGCCCTGGCCGACCTGGTACACAGCACAATCGCGCGGCTGACGCCGATCTTGCAAGGCGCGGCGACAAAATAGGCTAAAATGGTCGGCTAGCCCGGCATGAAATTCACTCGGCACACGTGTGCGCAACACGAAGATGGTCCGCGACTCCGGCGATAGGATCTCTGTGCCGGTGAAGACGACCTAAGCTATTAGTCGAGGCTCGGATTGAGCCGGTGGGCAAAGACAAGAATTACATTGAAGTCTGCGTGCCCTCCGCGGACATCTGAAATAAGTTGGCGTAAGCCGTCTCGCTTTTCGAATTTGAGGCCGCTTCGACCGGCATCAACATATGTACTAGCGCCAATGAAGCGTGGTTTTTGGTTCAACATTGTTTGAACGTGATAGTCGATACGGACCCGTCGTATCTGAGCGATATGATGCACCACCGATGCCTATGAAAATAATGATGAGTGTAAAAAACGGAAAATAGGCTGCTAAAATAGAATACTAAACCGGATTCTATTTTATTAATATGCGACTATTGCCGTGCAAAGGTGAGCATTATGGATGTCCGTGAAGCCGTTGCGACAAGATACTCGTGCCGGGCGTTCCTGCCGAAGCCCATTTCTGAAACTATCATCCGCGACATTGTCGAGCGAGCGGCGCGCGCACCTTCGGCGGGCAATATGCAGCCTTGGCGCGTTTATGTACTCGCTGGAAAACGGGTACAGGAATTGGTGGCACTCCTCACGCCGCGGATGGCGACCGAGTTGCCGCGCGGCGAGGGCGTCGAGTACACCATCTATCCTGCGCCGTTGAGCGAACCATATCGCGCGCGCCGCTTTCAGGTAGGCGAAGCGCTTTACGATTCGATCGACGTGCCGCGCGAAGACAAACCAGGCCGCTATAGGCAGTACGCGCGAAATTATCAGTTTTTCGGCGCGCCGGTTGCTCTATTTTTTGCGCGGGAAAAAACGCACGGACCAGCGCAGTGGGCCGATATAGGGGGTTTTTTGCAAACGGTTGCTTTGTTAGCGCGCGGACACGGCTTACACACGTGCCCCCAACAGGCCTGGGTGTCGTTTCACCGCACCGTGCGTGAATTTTTGAAGCTTCCTGATAACTTGATGATTTATTCCGGAATGTCGATGGGTTATGAAGATACAGATGCCCGAATCAATAAATGGCGTTCTCCTCGCGCAAATCTCGATACCTTTGCGACGTTTGAGGGCTTCGAAAGATAAGGTGTATGTTTTTGCTCTAGCTTTTTTATCTACCTCCCACATGATTCATATTCGTAACACTTTCAGTGCTTTCACACGGATCGCTGTAACGACAGGCAACGTCCACTAGACGTTGAATTGGCCTGCTGATTTGGTTCTAACTCCTGCATCAATTAGGAACTGTAAGTGTGCGAAAGCATATAACGGCCGTTCTAATTTTCGCTTTTCTCTGTGATGCCGCGGCGGCAATAACCGGCAATGCGCCGCCAGCCGGTGGCTTTGCCGCACGGCCGATCGTGATGATCGTGGACGCACGTGACGACCTGTGCACGGGAACCGCGCTGGCGCCCGATTTGGTACTCACCGCAGCCCATTGTGTAACCGGCAAGCTTTCTTACATGGTCAAAACCTTGCAGGGCGGCCCGTCAATCGCTGTGCAAGGTATCGCAGTGCATCCGCAGTTCAATCCGGCGAGCTATGCTGCTAGCCGCGCGACTGCTGATATCGCGCTTCTCAAGCTCGGGGCACCGATGGCCGAGATTGTGATGCCGGCCAAGCTCGCACCCGCCCGCATTGTAGTAGTTGGGGAAACGCTCACCATTGCCGGCTTCGGTGTCACCGCCGCCGGCACCGACCGTGGCCTGGGCCTGCCGCGCATGGCTAAGCTTGCCGTCACCGGTAAGCCCGGTTCGCTGCAGATCCGTTTGTTCGATCTCGCGACGCGCAACCAGCGTGCCGGTCTCGGCGCCTGCACTGGCGATTCAGGCGGACCAGTATTCGATGGCGTTAGCGCTTCGGTGATCGGCGTCGTGAGCTGGACCACCGCGCCGAACGACGAAGAGGGCTGTGGCGGACTGACCGGTGTGACGCCGCTAATGCTCTATCGCAGCTGGATCGTGGATACAGCGCGAAAATTTAATTCACCGATCTCGCCGTGAAGCTTTCGGCAGTGAGCACAGTTTACGAGTCGCATCGATCGAGAAAGACCTTATGGTGCACGCGCACGAGGTCCAGACGGCTGCCGGCGGCGCATTAGCAGGGAAACGGAGCAGAGCAGGGGACGATGTGCGCTGCGTCGCCAGCCAGCCGGTCAGCCGATCTTTGCAGTTATACGGGTTCGATCTAACCGGGTGGCAGCCCTGCCAGACCTGTTATGTTGGGACCGACCGCGAATGTCGGGGGCTAGCAAAATACCAATGCTCACGTTGCGTCAAATCGAAGTGATCCGCGCGATCATGGTCACCGGTACAGTCGGTGGCGCTGCGAGGCTTCTTAATGTGTCTTCGCCCGGCGTCAGCCGGGTGATGAAACATGCCGAAACATCCGTGGGGGTCAAGCTGTTCAGCCGCAAGAACGGCCGCTACAGCCCGACGCGCGAGGCCAATGCGATCTTCAATCAGATCAACGGCGTCTACGACAAGGTCGAGGATCTGCAATTCGTCATTTCGCGCATCAAGCGCGGCGCCAATACCGAACTCAAGATCGGATCTGCGCCCAGCATCGCCACCGTGATGGTGCCGCGCGCGATCGCCGATGTTCGCAAGGCCTTTCCCAATTTGCTGATCGAGGTCGATATCCTCAAACGCGAGGATACTGTCGATTATCTTCTCCTCGGCAAGGGTGAACTGGTGGCATTGAGTTACAGATTCGAGCATCCGATGCTGACATTCGTGCCGCTGGCGCGCGGCCGGCTCAAATGTATCGTGCCGGAGGGGCATCCGCTGTCGCGCCGTTCGCGCGTGACGGCGAAGGAGATCGTCAAATATCCGCTGATCGGCGTCGATCCGAACGATCCCTACGGCCGGATTATGGCCGAAGTCTTTTCAAGCCAGGCGCTGCATTACGAAGTCATCATCCAGGCGCGGTTCGGCACAACCGTCTGCGCGCTCGTGACCCACAATCTTGGCATCGCGCTGATCGACGAGTTCACGCTGGCGGCCAACAACTGGCCAAACCTTCGGTCGCTCGACATTGTCGAGCCCACGCTGTTTGAGACCTACGTGGCGCACCGCAAGGATGCGACGCTTTCCAGCTACAGCGCGAGCTTTGTCGCGGCGCTGCGCGGCCACATGGAATCCGCTGCCGCACCGGCGCAGGCGGCGCGGCGAGCGGCGCGCAGAAAATAACATGATGTTAAGTTCCTAATACGTCTTAGTTATTGACGTGCCGCGGGGCCATCTTCATGGTCACGATAGTGGGATGCCAACAAATACTGCGTCCCCCGATGCAACAGAAGCCCGTTCAACGGGTCATACCAGCAGCAAGGGAGAGCCCAATGTATCGTTCAGGACTATTGTTGGCGGCGGTCGCTGCGAGCCTTGGTTTGGCTGCGCCGGCCTTCGCGCAATCGACGGCAACGACCGTCTATATGCCTGCGCTTCTCGAATTGTCAGGCTCGGGCGCGGTCTCCGGCACGAATTTTCGTGACGGCATGATTCTGGCCGTCGAGGAGATCAACGCCAAGGGCGGAATCCTCGGCAAAAAGATCGATATGCCCTTGCTCGACACTCAGAGCGAAGCCGGCATCGCGCGTTCGCAAGTGCAGAAAGTACTCGACAACAAACCTTATATCGTTCTCGGGCCGGTGTTTTCCGGCTCTGTGCTGACGGCGATGACGCTCACGCAGCAAGCCGAAATTCCCGAACTCGTCGGCGGCGAGGCCGCTGCGATCACGCAGAAAAACAATCCATATGTCTTCCGTACGTCGTTCGGCCAGCAGTTCAGCATGCCTAAGATCGCCAACTATATGCGCGACGGCGTCAAGGCGAAGACGGTCTCGGTGCTGTGGGTGAACAATGATTTCGGCAAAGGCGGGCGCGACAGCTTCGTCAAGGAAATGGCGTCGCGCAATATCAAGGTCGTTGCCGACGTCTCCACCGAAGCCGGCCAGGCCGATTTCTCCGCCGACGTGGTCAAGATCAAGGCGGCCAATGCCGACGCGATCTTCGTCTATCTCAACGAAGAAGAGAGCGCGCGCTTCCTGCGTGAAGCCAAGAAGCAGGGCATCACGACCCCGCTGATCGGGGAGACCACCTTGCTCGGCCAAAAAGTGATCGACCTCGCGCAAGGCGCGGCTAACGGGGTCAAGGGCCATGTCGGCCTAACCGTCGATGCGCCGATCCCGGCCGTGAAAGCGTTCGCCGAACGCTTCAAGAAGCGCTTCAATTACGTGTGCGACCACAACGGCATCAAGGGCTACACCGGCATCTACTTCATCAAATATGTCACCGAGAAGATCGGCAAGTTCGATAGCAAGCTGTTTGCCGAGACTGCGCACGGCATTACGATCACGCCGAAGCAGGAGCCCAACATTCTGATGGAAGCCACCTGGGACAAGAATGGCGACATCGATCGTGAAAGCTTCCTGGGCGAGGTCGTCGACGGCAAGCAGAAGATCGTTCAGGTTCTGCCGAAGCTCGGTAAATAACGGCTTGTCTCTCAGTCTTCCGCCCGGCGGTCACCGCCGGGCGGAAGCCAAGCGCGAGCGCCAATGGCTTCGCTTATTCAGCTCTTGGTTTCCGGCCTCGCGACCGGGGCGATTTATGCCCTGATCGCGGTCGGTTTCACCTTGCTGTGGCAGACGTCGCAGACGATCAATTTCGCCCAGGGTGAATTCGTCATGCTGCCGGCTTTTTTCATTCTGGCGGCCATGAATTGGGGCGCGCCGTTCTGGCTGGCTTGCCTGATCGGTATTGCGCTGTCGATCGCCTTCGTCGGGCTGGTTTTCAAGTTGATTGTCGTCGATCCGATGCTCAAACACGGCGTGTTGCCGCTGGTGATCTCGACCATCGCGCTATCGCTGTTTTTGAAAGAGGCAGTCAAGGACGCCTACAGTTCACAGGCGCAGCCGTTTCCAGCGCTGGTGCCCTCGACCGACATTCATATTTTTGGCGCTGTGATCTCGACCCAAAGCGTGGCTGTGCTGGCAGTGGCGATCGCGACTGTCGTGGCGTTGAACTTGCTGCTGAATAAGACGCGGCTCGGCCGCTGCATGCAGGCCACCGCCCAAAATCCGACGCTGGCGCGCATTCTGGGCATCCCGGTGCAGCGGATGGTGCTTTACACTTTTCTCATCAACGCTGTTCTCGTCGCCATTGCGTCGATCCTGATCAGCCCGATTTACCTAGCGAAATTCACCAACGGCGAGACGCTGGGAATGGCGGCATTTGTGGCCGCCATTATCGGCGGATTCAATCAAGTGCGCGGGGCCATCCTGGGCGGGATTATTCTCGGCATCCTCGACAACCTCTCGGCGGCCTATCTGTCGTCGCAATATCGCGGCGCGTTTCCGCTGATCATCTTAATTGCCGTCATCCTGCTCCGCCCGCAAGGACTGCTCGGCCGCATCGAGGAGCGCACGGTATGAATCGCGCCGGCGCCATCGCGATCGGTATTGCCGCCGTTGTCGCCATAGCGGCGCCGTTCTTCCTGAAACCCTTCGGCATTTTTCTGATTTCGATGTGGGCGGTTCTGACGATCGCCGCGATCGGCCTTAACCTGACGCTGGGCTATGCCGGGCAGATATCGATGGCGCAGGGCGCCTTCGTCGGGATCGGCGCCTATACGCTCGCGCTGTTGACGCAGGCGGGCGTGCCTTATCCGCTGGCCTTCGTCGCCGCCGGCTTGTTGTGTTTCGCGATTGGGTGGCTGCTCGGTTATCCGGCGTTGCGCGTTCAGCACCACTATCTCGCCTTCGTCACGCTGGCGTTTACGACGCTGGTGTTCCTTTTCCTACGCAACGAAGAATGGCTGACCAACGGCATCTATGGCGTCAACGGCATCATGCGGCCGACGTTTTTCGGCTGGTCGACCGGCAAGGCCATCGATTTCTATTTCTTCTGCGTCGGCAGCTTGACTGTCTTGTCGCTGGCGACGTGGTGGATGCTGCGCTCGCCGTGGGGCCGCGCGTTCGTGGCGCTGCGTGAAAACCCGATCCGCGCGCTGTCGCTCGGTCTCGATACCCGGCGCTATACGTTGATGGCCTTTGCCATCGGCTCAAGTCTTGGCGGCTTGTCCGGCGCGCTCTTTGCGTCGCTGGTTCAATTTATCGAACCCGCTTCATTTGGTCTGCAGCGGTCGTTCGATCTGCTGCTGATGGTGATTGTAGGCGGCAGCGGATACTTCATGGGTCCGTTTGTCGGCGCGCTGATATCCGTACTGTTGCCAGAGTGGATGCGGATTACGGAAGGCTACTACCTCATCGTCTATGCGGCGCTGATCATGGCGATGATGGCGTTCTGTCCCTATGGCGTGCTCGGAATGGTCGAACGCGCGCTCAAAGCAGCGGCCGTGCGGCGCGATCCGCCGACGCCGGCTTTGCAAAGCGAGGCGGCCGGCTCATGAGCGCGGTTCTGGAAGTATCCGATCTGCGCAAGACCTTCGGCGGCATCACCGCGGTCGACGGCGTGTCGTTCGAGGTGAGGGACGGCGAAATCCTCGGCATCATCGGTCCCAATGGCTCGGGAAAATCCACGCTGTTCAATTGCGTTCTCGGGCAACTCAGCCCGAGCAACGGCGAGGTGCGCGTCGACGGCAAGGTGACCACCGGCATGCGCCCCTGCGATCTCAATCGACTTGGGGTCAGCCGGACGTTTCAATTGCTTCAGGTATTTCCGCAGCTCTCGGTGCGCGACAATCTGATTCTTGCGGGCCAGGAACATCAGGGCTCGATGTACTCGCGCTTGATCGGCCGCGCCGACGCCGGGCTCGGCGAGGCCGCCGATCAGATGATCGCATTCTTTCGCTTGTCGCATCTGGCGGGCGAGCAGGCCGGATCGCTGAGCTACGGTCAGCAGAAACTGCTCGATGCCGCCATGGCATTCATGGCCGGGCCGCGGCTGGTTCTGCTCGACGAGCCGGCCGGCGGCGTCAATCTGACCATGCTGGGCCTGTTGCGTGAACGGCTGCAGGCCTATCACGCCGAACGCAAAGCGACCTTCGTCGTTATCGAACACCAGATGGAATTCGTCATGGCGCTGTGCACGCGAGTGCTGGTGCTGGCGGAGGGGCGCCTGATCGCCGAGGGTACGCCGCAGGACATCCGCCGCAACCCGGCCGTCATTGAAGCCTATCTCGGACACGGAATGCCAAACGCATGAATACGGCCGAACCCATTCTCGTCCTCGATGGCGTCGTTGCCGGCTACGGCAAGATGACCATCCTCAACGGCACGGCGGCAAAAATCCGCCGCGGCGCCATTACGACCGTGATCGGCCCCAACGGCGCCGGCAAATCGACGCTGTTCAAGGCGATCTACGGCTTGCTGCCGGTGCGCAGCGGCAAGATCACGTTCGACGGCCGCAAGATTACGAATTTTTCGCCGCGCGACGTTCTGGACGCCGGCATCGCCTATGTGCCGCAAGGCCGCAATATTTTTCCCGAATTAAGCGTGCGGCAAAATCTGGAGCTCGGCGGCGTCGCGTTGCCTAACCAAGCCAATTTACCTACTCGCCTGGATGCGATCATGCGACGGTTCCCCATGCTGAGCGAGAAAGCCAAGTCGCAAGCCTCGACGCTGTCGGGCGGCCAGCAAAAAATGCTCGAAGTTGCCCGCGGCCTTCTGCTCGATCCCAAGCTCATCCTGATCGACGAGCCGTCGATCGGGCTTTCGCCGTTGATGGTGCAAGAGGTGTTCTCGATCCTGAAGAATCTGCGCGACAAGGGCGTCACGATCCTGCTGATCGAACAGAACGCCAAACAGGCCTTGCAGATTTCCGACTACGGGCTGGTTCTCGAGCAAGGGCAAACCCGCATCGAGGACACGGCGCCACGCATTCTTTCCGATCCGAGGATCGCGCAATTGTTCCTCGGCGGCGGCTTGGTCCAAGCAGCGGGTGCGGCATGAGCAGGGTTCTTATCGGGTTGATTGGCGCGAATATCATGGGATCGCTGTCGCCGGCGCTTTTTGCCGACGCTTTCGCGGCCGCCGGCATCGACGGCTTCTATCATTTGATGGATGTCGACCGGCTGCCGGGGCGGCGGCTCGCGCAAATGCTTGACGCGCTCAAGGCCACCGGCTTTTCCGGCACCAACATCACGTATCCCTTCAAGCAAGAGATTATCCCGCTGCTCGATGCCGTGGATCCTGAGGCCGTGCAGACTGGCGCGGTTAATACCGTCGCGATTGCTCCGGATGGCCGCACCACCGGCTACAATTTCGACCGGCGCGGCTGGCGCCGCAGTTTTGAGGAAACCTTCGGACGCGGTAGCGCGCAGGGCGCGACGGTGGTCTTGGTCGGGGCGGGCGGCGCCGGGCGCGCGGTCGCTTTTGCCTTGATGGATTTGGGCGTTGCAGTCCTCGTGCTTCACGATCAGGACGGCGGGCGCGCCAAGGCGCTGATGGCGGATATCGCGAAAGATTATGGCGCGTCGCGCTGCCGCATCACGAACAGTCTCGAACGTGACATCGCGGCCGCCGATGGCGTCGTTAACGCGACCCAGGTCGGCATGCGCGGCTTTCCCGGCAATCCAGTGCCGGTGTCGGCGCTCAAGGCGACGCATTGGGCCGCCGATGTCATCTACACGCCTATTCAAACCGCCTTCCTGAAAGCGGCTGCCGCGAAGGGCATTCGTACCCTGAACGGCGGCGGCATGTGCGTGCACCAGGCGGTCGAGGCGTTCCGGCTGTTTACGGGTGTTGAACCCGATGTCGCGCGCCTGCATCGCACGTTCGCGACAGCATGCGCCGCGCGCGACAAGGCGATCGCCGAAGCGGATTGATTCAGGTTGGGAAACCGGAGGACGCACCGATGAAAACGTCTATTGCCACGGTCTGCCTGAGCGGAGGCTTGAGCGAGAAATTGGAAGCAATTGCCGCAGCCGGATTTCGCGGCGTCGAAATCTTCGAGAACGACCTGCTTTCCTATAACGGTTCGCCGACGGATGTGGCGAAGGAAGTGGCCGATTTGGGGTTGAAGGTCGTTACGTTTCAGCCGTTTCGCGATTTCGAGGGAATGCCGGACGCGCAACGGACGCGAACCTACGACCGCGCCGAACGTAAATTCGATGTCATGCAGGAACTTGGCTGCGATTTGCTGATGGTGTGCAGCAATGTGTCGCCGGATTCGCTGGCCGGCATCAATCGCGCCGCCGCCGACTTTCAGCAACTTGGCGAGCGGGCGGCCAAGCGCGGCTTGCGCGTCGCGTTCGAGGCGCTGGCCTGGGGCCGCCACATCAGCGACTACCGCGATGCCTGGGAAGTAGTGCGGCGCGCGGACCATCCTGCGATCGGCCTGGTGCTCGACACGTTTCACACCTTTGCCCGCAAAACCGACCTCAAGCCGATACGCTCGATTCCGGCCGATCGCATCTTTCTGGTGCAGCTTGCCGACGCGCCCTGGCTCGATATGGACGTGCTGTCATGGAGCCGGCATTTCCGCTGCTTCCCGGGGCAGGGCGACATGCCGCTGGTCGAATTCATGCAGGCATTGCAGGCCACCGGTTACGACGGCGAGCTGTCGCTTGAAATCTTCAACGACCAGTTCCGCGCCGGCTCGCCGCGCGCGGTCGCGGTCGATGGCCAGCGCTCGCTGGTCTACCTGATGGATCAGCTGCGCGAAAAAACTGGGGCCGTCGCGAAAGGTTTTCCGAAAATTCCGTCACGATCGAAATGCCTGGGCGTCGAATTCATTGAATTCGCCGTCGATGACCGCACGGCCGACGAGCTTGCGCAGTTTTTCTCCGGCCTCGGATTTAAAAACGTGGCGCAGCACAAATCGAAAGCCGTGACGCGCTGGACCCAGGGCTCGATCAATCTGGTCATCAACAAGGAAAAGGAAGGCTTCGCCCACTCGCACTACATCACGCACGGGCCGTCCGTGGCTGCCATCGGCCTGAAAGTGGAGAGCGCGGCGGCGGCGCTCGATCGCGCCGAGAAGCTGTGCGATACGCCGTTCCGCCAAAAAGTCGGCCCCGGCGAACTGGAGATCCCGGCGGTTCGGGGCGTCGGCGGGAGTCTCGTGTATTTCCTCGATCCGACCAGCAAACTCGGCAAGGTCTGGGATGTCGAGTTCGAGCCAAGCGCCGCGCTGCGGAAGGGCGCCGGCGCCGGGCTGACCACGGTCGATCACATCTCGCAGTCGATGCATTACGAGGACATGCTGTCCTGGCTGCTGTTCTACACGTCGCTGCTCGACGTCAGAAAGACACCACAGGTCGATATCAACGATCCGGGTGGCGTCGTGCGCAGTCAGGTGGTGGAGAGCGCGGATGGCGCGCTCCGGATCGCGCTCAATGCCTCGCAGAGCCAGCGCACGCAGTCGTCACGTTTTCTGCACGAATATTTCGGCTCGGGCGTTCAGCACATTGCATTCGCCAGCGATGACATCGTGGCAACGGCCGCCCGGCTAAAGGCGAATGGCGTGGAAATCCTGAGCATTCCGGAAAATTACTACGATGACCTGGCCGCGCGCGTCGATTTGCCCGACGACCGGCTGAAAATCTTGCAAGCCAACAATATTCTCTATGACAAGGACGCCGACGGCGAATACCTGCAGCTTTATACCAAGAGCTTCAAGGACTTGTTCTTTTTGGAAATCGTCGAGCGGCACGGCTACAAGGGCTTCGGCGCCATCAACGCGCCAATCCGGCTGAATGCTCAGTCGCGGCTGGCGCCCGACCCCGCGGCGACTGGCCTCTGACCGGCATGAAACGGTTGCGTATCGCGGTTGCCGGTGCGGGCGTCATAGGGCGGCGCCACGTCGAGATCGTCGTGGCAAACAACAGCTGCAGCTTGGCGGCCATCGTCGATCCGGCATCACCTGCAAGCGAGATCGCGGTCGAGGTGGGCGTTCCGCTTTTTTCGTCTTTGACCGATTTGTTCGCACACGAGCGGCCTGACGGCGTCATCATTGCCACGCCGAATAACCTGCATCTGGAACACGGTCTGGCCTGCATCGCAGCGGGTGTGCCGGCCTTGATCGAGAAGCCGATCGCGGACTCAATCGAAGCCGGGCGACGATTGTGCGAGGCGGCCGAGCGCGCGCAAATTCCGTTTCTGGTCGGCCATCACCGCCAGCACAGTCCGATCATGGCCAAAGCTGTCGACATCGTGCGCAGCGGCCGGCTCGGCCGGCTGGTGGCCGTGGTCGGCACCGCGATGTTCTACAAACCCGACAGTTATTTCGCGGACGCGCCCTGGCGCGGCCAACCGGGCGGCGGGCCGATTTTGATTAATCTGATCCATGAGATCGGAAGCTTGCGCGCGCTGTGCGGCGAGATCAATCTGGTCCAGGCATTCGCGTCACAGGCTGTTCGTTGTTTGCAGGTGGAAGACACCGTCGCCATCGGCCTGCGCTTTGCGAGCGGCGCGTTGGGTACTTTCATGCTGTCCGACACGGCCGCTTCGGCGCGAAGTTGGGAGCAGACGTCGCAAGAGGATAAAACTTACGCGGCCTATCCCGACGAAGACTGCTACGTCGTCGTCGGCACTGAAGGGTCGCTGGCGATCCCGACGATGCGGTTGAAGACATACGCCGACAAAGCGGGCCGATCGTGGAACACACCCTTTCAAAACGAAATGATCGAGATCGAGCGGGCCGACCCGCTGCAACGGCAACTCGATAATTTTTGCGATGTCATCGGCGGGGAGGCGGATCCCGTCGTCTCGGGACGCGATGGCCTGCAGAACCTGTTTGTCGTCGAAGCGATCGTGCAAGCAACGCGCAATGGAACAGCGGTACCCGTGGAAATAGCCACCAAAGATTGAAATCACTCAGTGATGAGTGAGATCCAGCCGCATCAGTCAAACCCAAAAGACGCCTTTGTTGGTCGCGGCGGCTAGCGCTAGAGCCGCGAGCATGAGCGGCTTTCCATCAAAAGGGGCCCGAATTGCCAGCCCAAAAGAGACCCGTTCGTTTTTGACCTGCATCAAGAATGAGGCGTCGGCCATCGCGCATATTGAGCGCCCAAGGCCACAAATCCCACGCCCGATAGACAACGGAATAACAGCATGGCGAACGCGCTTTCTGCACAAAAGCCGATGACTCTTGGTGAGGGCGGCTTGGCGCTGGCTCTTGCGGCGTTGGCTCTTCTCTCCATCGTTGTCGCCGCCAAGGCCTACACGCCGGAATATGCTTTCCATGCCTATTTGTTTACGGCCGCGAGCGTGGCGGCGGTGTTCGCCATCATCAATCGCTACTACGAGCGGCCAACCGAACCGGCGCCGCTCACGATCGATGGCAAGCCCAACTACAACATGGGCCCGGTCAAGTTTGCCACCATCGCCGGCATGTTCTGGGGCATCGCGGCTTTTTCGGTCGGGCTCTATATCGCCTGCGAACTGGCGTTCCCGTTTCTCAATCTCGACCTGCAATGGATCAGCTTTGGCCGGCTGCGTCCGCTGCACACGTCGGCCGCCATCTTTGCCTTTGGCGGCAACGTGCTGCTCGCGACTTCTTTCTATGTCGTGCAGCGCACCTGCCGCGCGCGGCTCGCCGGCGATCTGGCGCCGTGGTTCGTCGTTCTCGGGTACAACTTTTTTATTCTCATCGCCGGCACCGGCTATTTGCTCGGCATCACTCAGTCGAAGGAATACGCCGAGCCGGAATGGTACGCCGATCTATGGTTGACGATTGTGTGGGTGACTTATTTCCTTGTGTTCATGGGCACCATCATGCGGCGCAAAGAGCCGCACATCTATGTCGCTAATTGGTTCTATCTTGCGTTCATCGTCACCATCGCGGTGCTTCATCTCTTCAATAACGCGGCCATTCCCGTTTCGCTGTTCTCGTCGAAGTCCTACATCGTCTGGTCGGGCGTGCAGGACGCCATGGTGCAGTGGTGGTACGGCCACAACGCGGTCGGCTTCTTCCTGACCGCCGGCTTCCTCGCCATCATGTATTACTTCATTCCCAAGCGCGCGAACCGGCCGATCTATTCCTACCGGCTGTCGATCATCCACTTTTGGGCGCTGATCTTCCTCTACATCTGGGCCGGCCCGCATCACCTGCATTACACGGCACTGCCGGATTGGGCGCAAACGCTCGGCATGACGTTCTCCATCATCCTGTGGATGCCGTCATGGGGCGGCATGATCAACGGAATCATGACGCTGTCGGGCGCGTGGGACAAGCTGCGCACCGATCCGGTGCTGCGCATGATGGTGGTATCAGTCGCCTTCTACGGCATGTCGACTTTCGAAGGTCCGATGATGTCGGTGAAAGTGGTCAATTCGCTGTCGCACTACACCAACTGGACCATCGGCCACGTGCACTCCGGCGCGCTCGGCTGGGTCGCCTACATCTCATTCGGCGCGATCTATTGCCTGGTCCCCTGGTTGTGGAACCGCACGCTCTACTCGCTCAAGCTGGTCAACTGGCACTTTTGGATATCAACCATCGGCATCGTGCTCTACATCACCTCGATGTGGGTGGCAGGAATCCTGCAAGGCTTGATGTGGCGCGCCTACACCGCGCTCGGCTTCCTGGAATATTCCTTCGTCGAGTCCGTGGAAGCGATGCATCCGTTCTACATTATTCGCGCGCTCGGCGGCCTGTTGTTCCTGATCGGCGCGCTGATCATGGCTTGGAATCTTTGGAAAACCGTGAACTCGGCGGAAGTCGCCGAACCGGCCGGCTTGACGCTGGCACCGGCAGAATAAGGCGAGAACAACAATGTCGCTCTGGCAAAAACACGCGATCCTGGAAAAGAACTCGATCATTCTCGTGATCGGGATTCTGATCGTGATCGCGATCGGCGGATTGGTCGAGATCGTGCCGCTGTTCTATCTCAAGAACACGATCGAAAAGGTTGACGGCGTGCGGCCTTATACGCCGCTCGAGCTCGCCGGCCGCAACATCTATGTGCGCGAGGGCTGCTATCTCTGCCATTCGCAGATGATCCGCCCGCTGCGCGACGAGGTCGAGCGCTACGGGCATTATTCGCTCGCCGCCGAGAGCATGTATGACCGGCCGTTCCAGTGGGGCTCGGAGCGTCAGGGCCCCGATCTGGCCCGCGTCGGCGGCAAATATTCCGACGATTGGCATCGCGATCATCTGCGCAATCCGCGCTCGGTTGTGCCGGGCTCGATCATGCCGGACTACGGCTTCATGGAGCAGACCGATCTCGATTACGCGCACATCGCCGAGGACTTGAAAGTGCAGGCACTGCTCGGCGTGCCCTATACGGCCGACATGATCGCGCATGCCACCGACGATGTGGTGATACAGGCGACCACCGACAGTCCCGACGCCGCCGATTTAGCCAAGCGCTATCCGAAGGTGATTGCGCGTGACTTCGACGGCAATCCGGGGCGCGTGACCGAAGCCGACGCGCTCATCGCCTATCTGCAGATGCTCGGTACGCAGGTGGACTTCAAACTTTACGACGACAAAGCCAACATTCGGTGACAACGATGGACGAAACCTATCGAGCCGCGGCCGAGTTCGCCCAGATTGGCGGTCTCGTCTATTTCGTCGCCATCTTCACGGTGGCGCTGCTCTACGCGCTGTGGCCCTCGCGCAAGAAGCAGTTCGATGAAGCCGCGCGCATTCCGCTACGGGAGGATTGATCGGTGGCCGAAGACCATAAAGAAATCGACAAGCTGACCGGCACCGCGACCACGGGGCACGACTGGGACGGTATCAACGAGCTCAACACGCCGTTGCCGCGCTGGTGGCTGTGGACGTTTTACCTGACCATCGTTTGGGCCATCGGCTATTGGGTCGTCTATCCGGCATGGCCGTTGCTAACGAATTCGACGCAAGGCGTACTCGGCTATCATACGCGCAGCGCCGTCGTCGAGGACGTCAACGAGCTCAAGTTGCTGCGTGGGCCGATGATGGACAAACTGAGCAGTGCCTCGCTCGACGAAATCGTCGGCAGCCCGCAGCTTCTTGATTTTGCGCGCGCGCAGGGCCGTGTGGCCTTCTCCGACAATTGCGCGCCCTGCCATGGGGCCGGCGGCGGCGGGACGCGGGGTTATCCCAATCTCAATGACGACGACTGGCTATGGGGCGGCAAGCTCGCCGATATCAACCAGACCATCCGTCACGGCGCGCGTTCCGGCGACGACAAAGGCCATCAAGGCAATATGCCGGCCTTCGGCCGCGACAACATCCTCAAGCCAAACGAGATTTCGGCGGTCGCCGACTTTGTCCGCACCCTGTCCGGCCTGAGCGCCGAGGCGGGCGCCAATCTCGCGCTTGGCAAGAAGGTGTTCGCGGACAATTGCGCGCTGTGTCACGGGGCGGAAGGCAAGGGCAATCGCGAACTGGGCGCGCCCAATCTCACCGACAAAATTTGGCTCTATGCGGCCGACAAGCAAACCATCATGCAGGGCATCCAGAACGGCCGCGGCGGTGTCATGCCGGCCTGGGAAGGCCGCCTGAGTGAACCGGTGATCAAGGCGCTGACGGTTTATGTCTACACCTTTGGCGGCGGAGAAAAATAATTGTGCAGGCGATCCGCACTCTATCGCTCGATGCGGCGCCGGCGGCGCCCGGCCTCGCGCGCCTGGTAGCGGCCGCCGAAGCCGAGGTCGGCGGCTTGCCGCCCGATGACGATATTCCGCTCTATGCGCCGCGCCGGAAAATCTATCCGCAAAGCGTGCATGGGCTTTTCCGCAAGATCAAATGGGTGGTGCTGGTTGTTACGCTCGGCATCTACTATTTGCTGCCGTTCGTACGTTGGGACCGCGGCCCGAGCGCGCCTGCCCAGGCGGTGCTGATCGACTTTCCTAGCCGCCGCTTCTATTTTTTCTTCATCGAGATTTGGCCACAGGAGGTCTATTACCTCACCGGCCTGTTGATCTTGGCGGCGATGGCGCTGTTCCTGATGAACGCGGTCGCCGGCCGTGTCTGGTGCGGCTATCTCTGCCCGCAGACGGTGTGGACTGACCTGTTCTTCAGCATCGAACGGCTCATCGAAGGCGACCGGCGCGAGCACATGCAACGCGACGGCCGCAAGTGGACCGCCGAGACGTGGGCGCGCAAGGGCGTGAAGCATTTCGTTTGGCTCATGATCGCCTGGTGGACCGGCGGCGCCTGGGTGCTTTATTTCGCGGATGCGCCAACGCTGGTGAAGGATCTCGCCACCGGTCAGGCGCCTTTCGTCGCCTATGCCTGGATCGGCATCCTTACTGTCACGACCTATACGCTCGCAGGTCATATGCGCGAGCAGGTCTGTCTCTATATGTGCCCGTGGCCGCGCATCCAGGCCGCGCTGACCGACGAATACGCGCTTAATGTCACGTATCGTTATGACCGCGGCGAGCCGCGCTGCTCGGTCAAAAAAGCCGAGCAACTGCGCGCGCACAACGCGCCGGCGGGCGATTGCGTCGACTGTCTGCAATGCGTGCATGTTTGCCCGACCGGCATCGATATCCGCGGCGGCGCCAATCTCGGCTGCATACAGTGCGGGCTGTGCATCGACGCCTGCGACACCGTGATGGCGAAACTCGGCCGCGCCACCGGGCTTATCGCCTATGACACCGATCTCAATATCAAGCAGCGCATCGAGGGCAAACAGCCGTTCTTCAAACCGGTGCGGATGCGCACGATGCTCTATGCGGCGGTCATCGCGGTGGCGGGCGGCATCATGATCTACACGCTGGCGACCCGCGATGGCGAAGGCATCAGCGTCATCCATGACCGCAACCCGATGTATGTGCGGATGTCGGACGGCGCCTTGCGCAACGGTTACACCATCCGCATCGTCAACAAGCAGCTCAAATACCGCGACTTTATCATCAGCGTCGACGGGCTGCCTTCGACGCTGATCGACTTTGTCGGCATGCCGCCGCGCAGTGACGGCCGCCAGGTGGTTTCGGTCGGTCCCGACCGGACGCAGGAGGTGCGTGTCGTGGTGACCGATTACAGCGCCACCCCGCCGGCGCCTTCGACCACCATCTTGTTCAAGCTGATCGATGCCGCCTCCGGCGAGACCGCCGAAATGCGCGACCACTTCTTCGGACCGTAGGGGAAAATAGTGATGAGCGAACAACGCCGAGGCCCTCGCGTACTCACGGGACGCGCCGTGCTGTTTTGGCTGCTCGGCTTTTTTGCCGTCATATTCGCGGTCAATGCCGTTTTGGTGCAAGCCGCCACCTCGACCTTCAGCGGTCTGGAAACCGGCAGCTCCTACCAGGCCGGTCTGGTTTTCAAACAGGAAGTTCTATCGGCGGAACGGCAGGACGCGTTGCATTGGCAGATTGACGGCAGGCTCACGCGCGGGCGCGCCGGCGAAGTGCTCGATATTAGCGCGCGCGATGCGCAAGGCGCGCCGCTCGCCGGCCTGACGGCGTCCGCGCATTTCGCTCATCCCGCTGACACGCAACTCGATCGGGCTATCCCCATGCGACTGACCGGCGCCGGCACATTTCGCGGCGAGGCAGCGGTTCAGCCGGGACAGTGGGAACTGATCGTCGATCTCTACCGCGACAACGAACGGCTGTTCCGCTCGCGCAGCCGGGTGACGCTTAGGTAGTTCCATGGCTGAAGCCCTAGACCTTTCGCTTTATGCCAAGCCGGCCGGAGACGGCACGCTGGGCATGGACGTGGCGGTCGAAGGCATCGCTTGCGGCGGCTGCATTGCGCGCATCGAAGACGCGGTGAAGCGGCTGCCGGGCGTGACGCAAGCGCGGCTCAATTTCACCAACCGCCGCCTGCACGTGGCGTGGTCCGACGACGTGATCAAACCGGCCCAGATCCTGCAGACGCTTGAAACCATCGGCTATCACGGCCACCCGTTCGTTCCGCTGCGCGCCGAGCAGGAAGAGGCGGCCGAGGCCCGCCGCCTGTTGCGCTGTCTCGCGGTGGCGGGCTTTGCCGCCATGAACATCATGTTGCTGTCGGTGTCGGTCTGGTCGGGCAATGTCACCGACATCTCGCCGGAAACGCGCGACTTTTTTCATTGGGCTTCGGCGCTGATCGCGCTGCCGGCGGCGGCCTACGCCGGCCGGCCGTTCTTTGCTAGCGCCTGGCAGGCGTTGCGTGCCCACAGTCTCAACATGAACGTGCCGATCTCGCTCGGCGTCACACTTGCGCTCGCGATGTCGGTGGTTGAAACCGCCCATCATGCTGAGCATGCCTATTTCGATTCCGCCATCATGCTGCTGTTCTTCCTGCTGGTCGGCCGCACGCTCGATCACGCCATGCGCCGCAAGACACGGGCGATCGCCGGCAATCTCGCCGCCTTGAAAGGCGAGACCGCGCATCGTCTTGTCGACGGCGAGCTGGTCGGCGTGCCGGTGGCGGCGCTCCAAGCTGGCGACCGCGTATTGGTGCGGCCGGGCGAGCGCGTGCCGTCGGATGGCGTGCTGCTGAGCGGGACATCGGAAATCGACGAAAGCCTGATCACCGGGGAAACCATGCGGCGTAAAATCGCCCCCGGGACGACAGTCTATGCCGGCAGCATGAATTATTCGGGCGCGTTCACGTTGCAAGTCACGACGCCCGGCGGCGCGACGCTGATTGACGAGATCGAAAGCCTGCTGGAGAAGGCGGCAAGCGCGAAGTCGCACGCCATGCGGCTTGCCGACCGCGCCGCGCGGATTTATGCGCCGATGGTGCATACGACCGCGGCGCTGACGGCGATCGGCTGGCTGATCGCAGGCGCGAGCGTTCACGACGCAGTGGTGATCGCGATTTCGGTGCTGATTATCACCTGTCCTTGCGCTCTGGCGCTGGCTATTCCGGCCGTGCAGGTGGTGGCGTCGGGCGCGCTGTTCCGCTGCGGGGTTATTCTCAACAGCGGCGACGCCATCGAGCGGCTGGCGGAAGCCGACACTGTTATTTTCGACAAGACCGGCACGCTGACGTTGCCGGAAGCGCGCGTGGTCAATGCCGGCGACATCGATCCCGTTTTGCTGCAAAAGGCCGCGCGGCTGGCGCTGTCGAGCCGGCATCCGCTGGCAATCGCGTTGTCGCGCGAGGCGGTGGTTCGCACGCCGTTCGACGACGCCACCGAACAGCCGGGGCGGGGCGTGTGGGTGATGCTCGACGGCAGCGAGGCGCGGCTCGGCAACGCTGAATTTTGCAACGTTGCGCAGCCCGCGGCCAATGAACGGGGCGCATCGACCATCTGCTTTAGCCATGGCGGACGTTCGGCCAACATCATGATCAGTCAAAAACTGAGGCTGGACGCCGCCGAGGTCGTAAATTCCCTGGCCAAACTTGGGCTCGATGTCCGAATTCTTTCCGGCGACCGCAACGCCGCCGTGCGGCCGATTGCCGAAGCGCTTGGCGTTTCTCAGTGGCTGGGCGAACTGAAGCCGGCGGAGAAAATCGCGATCACCGAATCGTTGAGAGAGCAGGGCCGCCGCGTGCTGATGGTCGGCGACGGGCTCAACGACGCGCCGGCTCTGGCCGTCGCGCACGTTTCGCTGTCGCCAATTGCCGCCGCCGACCTGACGCAGGCGCAGGCCGATGCGGTGTTTCTCGGCGAAAAATTGGCGCCGGTGCTGGAAGCCGTTCTGATCGCGCGGCGCGCGCGTCGCCTGATGTCGCAAAATCTGTGGCTGGCCGCGGTCTACAACGCCGTCGCGGTGCCGGTTGCGATCATAGGCTGGGTCACACCGCTGATCGCCGCGCTGGCGATGTCCGGCTCTTCGATCATCGTGACGCTGAACGCGCTGCGCGCTTACCGGGGCCGACGATCATGAATGTGCTGGTCTATCTGCTCCCGATCGCCCTGGGCTTGGGACTTGTCGGCTTGCTCGCGTTCCTGTGGGCTTTACGCAGCGGCCAATACAGCGACGTTGAAGGGGCCGCTCAACGGGTTCTCGCGGACGATGACTTGGAACGCTAGTTCAGCCGCGGCTGGGAATAGTCCAGGGGCGCCGCTTCAGGTTGGCGGCCTTGAATGCGCTGACCTGATCCCGGAATGACTCGGTGACATCGATATCGTCCCAACCGTTCAGCAGACGGGTCTGGCGCGCCGGGTCGATGCTGAATCGATAACGCAGTTCGCCGCAGGTTATCGTTTTGGCTTCGAGGTCGGCCGACACCAATAGTGCCGGTTCATGCGTCACTGCAGCTATGAGCGCTCCGCTCTCTGCTTCGCTCACGACCGCGGTGAGCAATCCGTTCTTGGCTGCGTTCTGCGAAAAAATGTCGCCGAACGACGGCGCGATGACGCAGCGGATGCCGTAGTCGAACAGGGCATAGACCGCGGCCTCGCGCGATGAGCCGCCGCCAAAATTGCGGCCGCCGACAATAATTTTTGCGTCCCGCCATGGCGCGCGGTTCAAGGGAAAGTCCGGCCGCTCGCGGCCCTCGGCGTCGAACCGCAAATCCTGGAATAGAACTTTGCCGTGCTCGCCCTTGCGTGGCAGCTTGAGATAGCGCGCGGGCAGGATCTGATCGGTGTCGATATTCTCGGCCGGAAGCGGGCAGGCGGTCGCCGTGATGCGGGTGAACTTCTCCATTGGTCAGTTCCTTCGCGCCATCAACGGCCGCATGTCGGCGAGATGGCCGCTGACCGCGGCGGCGGCCACCATCGCCGGCGACATGATATGGGTGCGCGCGCCGACGCCCTGGCGGCCGCGAAAATTGCGGTTGGTAGTCGAGGCGCAGCGTTCGCCCGATGCGACCAGATCGCCATTGATGCCGACGCACATCGAGCAGCCGGAATCGGCCCATTCCAGGCCGGCCTCGCGGAACAGGCGATCGAGGCCTTCTGCTTCCGCCTGACGTTTGACGCTGGACGAGCCGGGCGAGACCAGGCCGGGGACCTTGCTCACGCGGTTGGCGAGAATGGCCGCCGCGGCGCGCAGATCCTCGATGCGGGCATTGGTGCATGAGCCGATGAAAACGCGATCGATCGCGATATCGGTCAGCTTCTTGCCCGGCGCGAGGCCCATATAGTCGATAGCGCCGCGGATATAGTTGGCGCGCTCTGGATTGGACTCGCGCGTCGGGTCGGGAACGCTGGCGTCGATCGGCAAGGCGTCTTCCGGGCTGGTGCCCCAGGTGACAAACGGCGCCACCGCTGTGGCGTCGATCGACACCTCACGGTCGAATTTCGCACCGGCGTCGGATTTCAGCTCGATCCAACCTTGCATGGCCTGATCGAGCGCCGCGCCCGTGAGGGCGAACTCGCGGCCTTTCAGATAATCCAACGTCGTGGCGTCCGGCGCGACAATCCCGCAACGGCCGCCGGCCTCGATCGCCATATTGCATAAGGTCATACGGCCCTCCATCGAGAGCGCGCGGATCGCCGAGCCGGAAAATTCGATAGCGTGGCCGCTGGCGCCATCGGCGCCGATATTGGCGATGATGGCCAGCGCGATGTCCTTGGCGCCGAGGCCTTCGGAAAGCTTGCCGTCGACGGTGATACGCATGCGTTTCGGCTTTTTCTGCCACAGCGTCTGCGTCATCAAAACATGCGCCACTTCCGAGGCGCCGATGCCGAACGCATAGGCGCCGAACGCTCCATGGGTGGAGGTGTGGCTGTCGCCGCAGACAATCAGCAACCCCGGCAGGGTCAGTCCCAGTTCCGGGCCGACCACATGGACGATACCCTGGCGGCGATCCTTGAGCCCGAACAGCGTAATTTTCTGATCCGCAGCGTTTTTGTCGAGCTGGCTGACCATGCGGGCGATTTCGGGATTGGGAATAGGCTTGCCGCGGCCGCGCGTCGGCACGTAGTGGTCGGCGACGCCGAAGGTCAGCGCAGGCTCGGCCACCGCTGCGCCGCGCTCGGCAAGCCGGCTGAAAGCGTGAAACGAGCCCTCATGCACATAGTGGCGGTCAACCCACAGCAGGCTCTCACCGTCGCGCTGCACGATCTCGTGGCTCGACCAGAGCTTGTCGAAGAGGGTCAGCGGCGTGCTCATGCGGCTATTTAGCGCCTGCGGGGCATTGCAGTCGAACGGCCATATTGTATGCTAAATAATACCTAGTAAAGCGTCGCGGGGGTTGCTATGGCGGACCGGTTGCAAGAAGCCAAGGCGCGCCAAGTCTATCTCGTGTTGCGCGATCGCATCATGAGCGGCGCCATGAGCTTTGGCGCCAGGCTTCCCAACGAAAACGATCTGGCGCGGGCGCATGGCGTATCGCGCGTCACCGTGCGGCGCGCTTTGGGCGAACTGCAGCGCGAGCACCTCATCGACAGACGGCGCAGTGCCGGGACGCGCGTGGTGTACCGGCCGCAGCCGTCCCGGATGACCGCCGACATCTCCGGCGTGCTGGCCAATCTTGCCGACATGGGCCGCAGCACCAAGGTGCAACTGCTGTCGTTCGATTATGTGCAGGCAAGCGGCCCGGCCGCCGAGGCGCTGGGCGCCGGCGCGCATGAATCTTTGCAGCGTTCGGTGCGTGTCCGCTCGGTCGATGGCTTGCCGTTTTCCTACTTGCTCGCGCATGTGCCGGAGCGGATCGGCGTCACCTTCAATGCCAAAGACTTGGCCGATCGTCCTTTGCTTGAACTGCTCGAACGATCGGGCGTCAAGGTCGAGCGCGCAACGCAACGAATTTCCGCCGGCCTTGCCGCGCCCGATGTTGCCCGCGCGCTGGGCGTCAAGACCGGCTCGCCGCTAATCGAACTGGTACGCACGGTCTATGACCGCGATGGCCGCGGCGTCGAGCATCTGCATGCGCTGTACCGGCCGGATCGGTACAGTTTCGAATTCGATCTGGTCCGCTCCGGCGACGCCAGGAAAAAAAGCTGGTCGGCGCAACCGCTTTCGATGCGCAAGCCGCCGAGAAACTCAAAATCGACCGTCGAGATTTCATTCATCTGAGCCAAGGGAGGAACACTATGTCGAATAGCAACAATCGCTTTAGCCGCCGTAAATTCCTGCAAACATCGGCGCTCACCGCCGCCGCGGCCGCAAGCGGCACGCTCGCCGCGCCGTCAATTCTTCGCGCCCAGGGCGGCCCGGTGAAGGTCGGCCTGCTGCAGCCGGTGTCCGGCGCGCTGTCTTATTCCGGTCAGCAAGGCCGGCTCGGTGCCTCGATCGCGGTCGACGAAATCAACGCCGCCGGCGGTATCAAGGGTATGGGCGGCGCCAAGATCGAGCCGGTGCTTGGCGACGCGCAATCGACGCCGGATGGCGGCAATGCCGAAGTCGAGAAAATGAATTCGGCCGGCGTTTCGGCCATCGTCGGTGGCTACGCCAGCGCGATTTGTCTCGCGACCACCCAGACGGCCGCGCGCTACGATCTGCCTTATATCGTGGACGTCGGCGTCACCGACGCCATCGTCACCCGCGGACTGAAGAACACCTTCCGCTTCGGACCTGGATTTGGCGTCCTCGCCAAGACCGCGCTGGCCAATCTTGTCGCCATCAACGACAAGGCCGGCAAGCCCGCCAAGACCGTGATGATCGTGCACGAAGACTCGGCGTTTGGCTCCGGTCTGGCCAAGCTGCTCAACGCTCAACTCCCGGCGCAGGGCTTCGAAGTGCTGGAGACCATTCCGCATCCGACGCCGACGCGCGATTTCAACAACGTCGTGCTTAAGATCCAGGCAGCCAAGCCGGATATCGTGATCCCGGCCAATTACTACAACGAATATGTCTTGCTCGCACGCACCATGCAGCAACAGAAAGTGCGCCCGAAAGCGGCGATCTATTCGGTGCTCGGGGGCGCGGCTTCCTCTTACAAATTCGTCAAGGAGTTTCCGGACGCGGCGCAGTACATCATGGACTGCAATCACTGGTTCGACCCGCGCAATCCGAAAGCGTTGGCGCTAAAGAAGAAGGTCGAGGCGCAAGGTCAGTTCTTCACCTACGAAGTCTACATGAACTACAGCGCCGTGCTGTTGCTGGCGGACGCCATCGACCGCGCCAAATCGACCGACCGCACCAAGATCATCGACGCGCTTGCGAGCTCGACCTTTGCCGGTCACGTCATGCCCTATGGGCCGACGAAATTCGTCAACGGCCAGAACGAGGGCGCGGCGCCTGCCAATACGCAGGTGATCGGCAACGATATCCAGGTGATCTTGCCGGAGGCTTTCGCGTCGGCAAAGCCGGTTTATCCGCTACCACCCGTTTGATGACGAGGCCCGGCACGGCGGCTCCAAAGTTATCCGGCGCCGCCGTGGCGGCGCCGGCCTTGGCTGTGCCGTGCACATAAGCATTCTTTTCCCGGCGATCATCAACGGCCTGCTGATGGGCGCCATTTATGCGCTCATCGCGCTCGGTCTGACGCTGGTCTACGGCGTGTTGCACATCATCAACTTCGCGCACGGTACGCTGCTGACCGCGGCGCTGTTTGCGGCCTTTTTTCTGCACAAGCTATTCGGCATCGATCCTTATCTTGCGGTGTTCATCCTGGTGCCGGCATTCTTCGTGCTCGGTTATGGCTTGCAGCGCTTTGTCATCGGCCCCGCATCGCACGGCAATGACGCCAACATCCTGCTGGTGACGCTCGGTCTCGCCGTGGTCATCGAGAACTTGCTGCTGTATGCGTTTCGCGCCGATACCCGTACCATCGATGTGAAATATGCCTTCGACGTCGTGTCGTTCGCCGGGATGTTTCTGTCGGTACCGCGGCTTGCCGGATTTGCCGGCGCGGTCGTCGTCGCGCTGCTGCTTTGGCTCCTGCTGACTCGTACCGACACCGGCAAGGCCATTCGCGCGGTGGCAAAAGAGAAGCTCGGCGCACAATTATCCGGCATCGATGTCGCGCATATTTACGCGGTGACCTTCGGCCTCGGCGCGGCCTGCGTCGCCATCGCCGCCTGCCTTTTGATACCGACCTATTACGTCAATCCGAATGTCGGCAATGCCTTCGTGCTGATCGCGTTCACCACCGTGGTGCTGGGCGGCATGGGTTCGATCCCGGGGGCGCTTATGGGCGGGCTGTTCGTCGGCGTGGTGGAAAGCCTGAGCGGCCTTTATCTCGGGGAATCGCTTGGCCAGATCGGCATCTTCGTGATGTTCATTCTGGTCCTGCTGTTGCGGCCGAGCGGCTTGCTGGGAGAGCGGGCATGAGCCGCGCTGGCTTTCTCCCGATCGTCGCAGCCGTCGTCGCGCTGGCCTGCATTCCATTCCTGACCAATTCGAACGCCGTGCTCAATTTTTTGGTGACGGCGCTGCTGCTGACTCTGGCCGGGCAGGGCTGGAACGTGCTCGGCGGTTATGGCGGCCAATACTCGTTCGGCCATGCCGCATTCTTCGGCACCGGCGCCTATGTGACCGCGATCCTGCAGGTGCGTTACGGGTTCAACGCTTGGCCGGCTTTCGGCATTGGAATCGTGGCGGGCACGGCGGTGGGTTCGGTCATTGGCGTGTTGACGTTCCGTTCGGGGCTGCGCGGCTCGTATTTCGCGCTGGTGACGCTGGCCTTTGCCGAGGTGCTCCGCATCATCGCCAGCGTTTCACCGATTACTGGCGCCGGCGTCGGCACCTTGATCAAGCTCGATCTCGGCGCGCGCGCGTTGCAGTTCCAGAGCCGGGCGGCGTTCTATTGGTTCGTTCTTGCGCTGGTGGCAATCGCGCTGGTGATAACCAAACTGATCGAGCAATCGCGCTTCGGCGCGTGGCTGGTAGCGGTGCGCGAGAATGAAGACGCCGCGCGCGCGTTGGGAGTCGACGCCACCCGCGTCAAGCTCGGCGCGATGACGATATCGGCTGCGATGACGGCGGCCGCCGGTTGCTTCTACGCCCAGTACTTTCTGTTCCTGGACGCGGCGATCGCTTACGGCCCGTGGATTTCCGTCGAAGCGCTGCTGGCGCCGATCATCGGCGGCGCCGGCACAGTGTTCGGGCCGCTGCTCGGTGCGTTGATGGTCAAGACACTCGGCGAGGCGGCCAAGCACGTCACCGGCGATGTGCCGGGTCTCGATCTTGTGCTTTACGGTGTTGTGCTGATTTTGGTGGTTGGTTTTGCGCCGCGCGGCGTCGCCGGCGTGATCGAGCGTTGCCGTGCGTGGCTGACGCCGCCGGCGAAACTGGCGCGGGAGGCCGCGCATGACTGAACGAATGCTAGCGGTCGAAGGCGTCTCGAAACGATTCGGTGGCTTGCGCGCAGTGCACGATGCGTCGCTGACGGTCGAGGCTGGCCGCATTACCGCGGTGATCGGCCCGAACGGGGCGGGCAAGACCACGCTGTTCGCCTTGATCACCGGCTTTCTGACGCCGACCGGCGGGCGCATCGTCTACGACGGCGCCGACATTACCGGCATGCCGCCCCATAGGCTCACACGCCAAGGCATCGCGCGCACGTTTCAGATTGTGCAGCCCTTCGCCGGTCTTACGGTTCTGGAAAATATCGCGGTCGGCGCTCATCTGCATATCGCAGGGCGCGCCGCGGCGCTCGCCGCCGCCGCCGAAGTCGCCAAACTGGTCGGGCTCGGACCGATGTTGCAGCAGCCGGCTGCGACGTTGACGGTGGCCAGCCGCAAGCGGCTCGAGCTTGCGCGCGCGCTGGCGACATCGCCGAAGTTGCTGCTGCTCGATGAAGTGCTGGCCGGTCTCAACCCGTCCGAAATTCGCGACATGGTGCCGATCATCCGCGCCATCCGCGAGCGCGGCATCACCATTATGATGATCGAGCACGTGATGCAGGCGGTGATGAGCCTGGCCGAGCAGATTTACGTGCTGGTGGAGGGCCATGTCATTGCGCAAGGGCCGCCCGCCAAGGTCGCCGCCGACCCGAAAGTGATCGAGGCCTATCTCGGCGCCGGCGCCGCGGCGAGACTAGCCGGAGGCGCGCATGGCCACTGACGTGCTTCTGAATGTGCGCGGCCTGCACGCTGGCTACGGTGAAACCGAGATTCTGCGTGGCATCGATCTTGCGGTCGGCGCGGGCGACATTGTGGCCGTGCTCGGCTCGAATGGCGCCGGCAAATCGACGCTCAATCTGGCAATTTCCGGTCTTGTTGCCGCCCGCGAAGGCTCAATTGAGTTCGACGGCCGCTTTATCCACGACGCCAGCCCGGCCGCGATTGTCGCCGCCGGTCTGGTGCATGTGCCCGAAGGGCGGCGGATATTTCCCAACATGTCGGTCGCCGACAATCTTGATCTCGGCAGTTACCGCCGCGCCTCGGCGCAGCGCGCGATCAACCGCGAGCGCGTGTTTGCCATGTTCCCGCGGCTGCGCGAGCGCGCTTCGCAACGCGCCGGCACGCTGTCGGGCGGAGAGCAGCAGATGCTGGCGATCGGCCGCGGCTTAATGGCGGAGCCCAAGCTGCTGATACTGGACGAGCCGTCGCTCGGCCTGTCGCCGCTTTTGGTCGAGGAAATGTTCGCCATGATCCTGCGACTCAACAAAGACGGGCTTGCGGTGCTATTGGTCGAGCAGAACGTGGTGCAAAGCCTCGACATCGTTCACCGCGCCTACATCCTCGAGCACGGCAGTTTTGTCATGTCGGGCAGCGCCGCCGACATTCGTTCCGACGCCAATCTCAAGCGCGCTTTTCTCGGATTATGACCATGGCCCAACAGAACACATTGCGCTTGCGCCTGTCGAAGCCGCCGATTGTGGTTGCACCAGGCGTTTACGATCCGCTTACGGCGCTGATCGCGGCGCAGGCCGGCTTTGACACGCTCTATATATCGGGTGCCGCCATCGCCTATACTCGGCTTGGGCGGCCGGACATCGGGCTGGTCAGCCTCACCGAAGTCGCCGACACGGTCGCGCTGATCCGCGACCGTGTCGATGCCAATCTCATCGTCGATGCCGATACCGGCTACGGCAATGCGCTCAATGTCGGGCGCACGGTGCATCTGCTTGAGCGGTCCGGCGCGCAGGCGATCCAGATCGAAGATCAGGGCTTTCCCAAGCGTTGCGGACATCTCGACGACAAGTCGCTGATCCCGGCCGCCGAGATGGTCGGCAAGATCAAGGCGGCGGTCGATGCGCGTCATTCCAAAGATACGCTGATCATTGCGCGCACCGATGCAGTGGCGATTGAAGGTTTCGAACGCGCGGTCGAGCGCGCATTGCTCTACGGCGAGGCCGGGGCGGACGTGCTGTTTGTCGAAGCCCCGAAAGCGCGCGAGGAACTGGCCAAGATCGTCAAACAGATCGGCCGCACGCTGCCGCTGATGGCCAACATGGTTGAAGGCGGCAAGACGCCGATCTTGCCCGCGGCCGAACTTGAGGCGCTTGGATTCTCGCTGGTGATTTTTCCGGGCGGTATTGTGCGCACGCTGGCAAAGACTGCGGTCGACTACTACGCCTCGCTCGCCGCGCATGGCAGCACGCAGCCGTTCCGCGAGCGCATGTTCGATTTCGACGCGCTCAATCGCCTGATCGGCACGCCGGAAATGCTGGAGCGCGGCAGACGATATGAAGCGGCATCGGCGCCGGATAGCAAGAAACGTCAGTAAGCCAAGGAATGTCGTGCATGGACAAGCTTTTCGATACCATCATCAAGGACGCCCGCGTGGTTCGGCCGAACAAGACCTCGGTCGATTGTCTTGATATCGCGATCAAGGACGGAAAGATCGCCCGGCTCGCGCCGGACATTCAAGTCGATCTTGCCGGCCAGGCCTTTGACGCCAAGAATCGCCTCGCGTTCCCAGGCTGCGTCGACGCGCATATGCATATCGGCATCTATGCGCCGCTCGCCCGGGACGCGGTTTCAGAAAGCAAAGCCGCGGCGATGGGAGGAGTTACCTCAAGCCTGAACTATTTGCGCACTGGACACTACTATCTCAATCGCGGCGGACCTTATCGCGAATTCATGCCCGAAGTGTTCAAGCAATCGAAAGGAAACTTTTGGGTCGACTACGGCTTTCATCTTGCGCCGATCGAAGCCGCGCACATCGATGAAATGGAGCATCTGGTCACGGACCATGGCGTGACCTCGTTCAAGATTTTTATGTTCTACGGAGGCTACGGCCTGCACGGGGCCTCGTCGCAGCAAAACGATTTTTTGATGATCGGCCCCGACGAGCGGTACGACATTGCGCATTTCGAATTCATCATGCGGTCCGCGCAGCGTTTGATGGAGAAGTTTCCCGATCAAGCCGCCCACATCAGCGTTAGCCTGCATTGCGAACTGGCGGAAATCCTCACGGCCTATACAAAGATCGTGGAGCGCGAGGGCAAGCTGACCGGCCTGCATGCTTATAGCGCCGCGCGCCCGCAACATTCCGAAGGTCTTGCCATCTGGATCGCATCTTATCTGGCAAACGAGACCAATTGCCTGAACATCAACCTCTTGCACTTGAGCTCACGTAAAGCAGTGGATGCTGCGTGGACCATGCAGCAGGTTTTTCCGCATATTGCCTTTCGCCGCGAAGTGACCGTCGGTCATCTTCTTCTCGACACCGATTGCGAATGCGCCGTGCATGCGAAGGTCAATCCGCCGATCCGCCCGCGCGAGGACGTCGAGGCGCTGTGGCAGGCCGTGCTTGACCGGAAGATCGACTGGATCGTCAGCGACCATGCTTGCTGCTCGGCCGAGCAGAAGTGGTCGAAAGACGATCCCCACAATATTTGGCTGGCCAAATCCGGATTTGGCGGCACCGAATATCTCCTGTCGGGCGTTTTGAGCGAGGGCAGCAGGCGCGGCATGTCATACAATCACATGGCCGAGCTTTTGAGCTGGAAGCCGGCGCGGCGGTTCGGGCTGCCGAGCAAAGGCGATATCGCTCCGGGTTACGACGCGGATATTGCAATCGTCGATCCGCATGAGAGTTTTGTGGTGAACGCCGCCGAATCTCAATCGGCGCAAGGCTACTCGCCGTTTGAAGGAGTCGAACTCAGCGGCCGGGTGAAGAGCACGTTTTTGCGCGGCGCGCTTGTTTATGACAGCGGAAATATCGTCGGACCGGCGCGCGGCCAATATCTGCGGAGGTCTGCCGTCGCTCGCACGCAATGAACAACTTCAATGCGCGATGATATCGACGTCGAGGCATGATGAGCACGGTAGCATTTGCAGCGGACGAAGAATTTACCGTCGAAACACCGCTGCTGATTATTGGCGCCGGCGCCGCCGGGCTATGCGCGGCGCTGGCGGCGAAAGAGGCGGGTATCGAGCCTTTGCTGATCGAACGCGACGCTGTGCCGTCGGGTTCAACGGCGCTGTCGGCCGGCCTCATTCCGGCTGCGGGCACGCGCTTTCAGCGCGCCAAAGGGATATCCGACAGCCCGCAACTGTTCGCCGGCGATATCCAGCGCAAAGCGCATGGCGAGGCCGATGCCGCAATTGTCGATGTAGTCGCCATGGGGTCGGGGCCGCTCGTCGAATGGCTGGCGGACCGCTACGGATTGCCGTTCGACGTCGTCGACAATTTCAATTATCCGGGCCACTCCGCCATGCGCATGCACGGCTTGCCGACGCGCAGCGGATTGGAGCTGATCAACCGGCTGCGTAGCGCCGCCGAGGCCAGCGACATTTCCATAATCTCCGAATGCGTGGCCGGGACGTTGCTGACGGCACCCGACGGCCGAATTCGCGGCGTTGAGGTCATTCGCGCCGACGGCAAACGCGAACGCATCGGCTGTGGTGGGTTGATCCTCGCCTGCAATGGGTACGGCGGGAATCCGGATCTGGTCCGCCGCTTCATTCCCGAAATGGCCAATGCGCTCTACTTCGGTCATCCGGGCAACCGCGGCGACGCGCTGCTTTGGGGCGAAGCGCTTGGCGCGCAATTGGCACATCTTGGCGGCTATCAAGGGCACGGGTCGGTCGCCACGCCGCACAATATCCTGATCACCTGGGCGGCGATGATGGAGGGCGGAATCCAGGTCAATAGCGAAGGCCGCCGTTTCTGCGACGAATCGCGGGGATATTCCGAACAAGCCACCGATGTATTGCGGCAGCCGGGTGGAATAGCCTGGGATGTTTTCGACGAACGGATTGCTTCGGTCGCACGCCAGTTCGAGGATTTCCGCGACGCCGAGCGGGCTGGCGCGGTTCTGAGCGCGGAAAGCACCGAGGCGCTGGCCGCTGCCATGCATGTTCCGCCCGCGGCTTTCGCCGCGGAATGGGCGGAAGTTGACGCGCTCAAGACAGACAGCGGGCGCGACCGGTTCGGCCGGCAATTCACGCCGGCGCAAAAATGTCTTCCGCCATTCCATGCGGTCAAGGTCACGGGCGCGCTGTTTCACACCCAGGGCGGTCTCGCGATCGATGGCGCCGCGCGCGTCAAACGCAAAAACGGAATGCCGCTGCCGAACTTGTTCGCGGCCGGTGGCGCCGCGGCCGGCGTATCGGGGTCGACCGCGGCTGGCTACTTGTCCGGAAACGGTCTTCTAACCGCGACCGTTCTTGGCCGTTTGGCAGGGCAGGCCGCCGCCGCGCAGATGGCTCATTGAGCGCGAGCCGTTCCTGAGCGTCACTTAGACGGCAATCGCTTGACAGCTATGACGTTCCGGTTCGCGCAATTGACCGATCATGAGCTCTGGATAGTTTTCGCAGACCTGTGTCATTGCCGTGGCGACCTCGGCTCTGGTCTGATCGGTCACTTCAACCAGCGGCAATCGAACCTCGGGCGACATCAGGCCGAGGAGGCTCAGGGCGTATTTGAGCGGCGACGGACTGGATTCCCGAAATAGTACTTCGGTCAATTTTGCGACCGGAATAGCCCAGCGCCGCGCATTGGCAATCTGGCCGTGACGGCACGTTAGATACACGGTGCGGCACAGGCCGGGCGCCAGGTTGGAGGTCACCGAGATGCAGCCATTGCCGCCCTCGGCGATATAGGACAATGCCGTGGCATCGTCGCCGGACAGCAGACGAAAGTCGCCGCCGAGCAGCGAGCGCAGCCGCGACACGCGTGTCACGTCGCCGGTGGCGTCTTTCAGGCCAATGATCGTCGGCAGCTCCGCCAACCGCGCGATCGTTTCATCCGCCAAGCCGCAGCCGGTGCGCGACGGCACGTCGTACAGGATCATCGGCAGGCCGGTCGATTGCGCGATAGCCCCGAAATGCGCCGCCATGCCGGCCTGCGTCGGCTTGTTGTAGTAGGGCACGACCGACAGGATGGCATCGGCGCCGGCGGCTTCTGCATCCTTGCTTAATTCGATGGCGTGCGCGGTGGAGTTGGAGCCAGCGCCGGCGATCACCGGCACTTGACCGTTTGCCACGTCGACCGCGATGCGGACGAGAACGAGATGCTCGTCCGGACGTAGCGTAGGCGCTTCGCCTGTTGTGCCGCAGACGACGAGCGCGGTTGCACCGGCACGGATTTGCAGATCGCAGAAATGTTCGAAGGCGCCGCCGTCCACATCACCCTGGTGGGTAAACGGCGTCGGCAGCGCCGGCGCATAGCCCGAAATCTTTGAAACGTGGCGGCCAATGGTGAGCATCGCTGTTACCTCACGGCTTGAAACGAGATTGCCTTCAGGCGACCCGTTGCATGTGTGCGATGTCGGTGTTGAGTGTTTGCGGGTGTGCTGCGGGCGCTTTGTCACCCATATCGAGCTCGAGAACGCCGGGAACCATCACGACCGCTTGTGGCCGGTTGCCGTTCTCGAACATTGCGAACTTGAGCGCTTCGGCGCGGGCGACGAAAAGGCCGCCACGAACGCCTTGTTGGTCTTGAACGACCCAATTCCCCCGGCTGTTTCTGCCAATCAAGAAAATGGAAGCTGTCGAACACGAAGCCGTCGAGGGAGGTTCAGCATGTTTCATTACACGTCTCCTTGATGGTCAATGGCGCCGGGCGTCTTTCAGGTTAGCCCCGTGAGTGGAGGAACATGGGAAGCCAGATCGCCAGGCGGATTGCGATCGTTGCGGCAATCGCGATGGCGAAGAAGCCGAACAAAACAACGACCGGATAGAGGCGCTTCGCCGTTGCGGCGGCCCAGCGTGTCGCGCGCCTCCACACGGCATTCACATCCGTGCGCAGGGCTGCCGATTGGCCTGCGATATGCGCCGAAGTCCGAGAGTGAGAGATGATTGACATGGCATTGCTCCGGATCCCGCCGGGCGTTTCGTCAACGCACGACCGGCAGGTCGTCGTCGTTTTTCGACGAGTGTTTGTAGCGATTGCGATAGAGCTCAACCTCGATCTTCGCCTGCTGCAGCCGCGCTTCTGAAACGGCTTGCATTGTGCGAGCGAAGAACCTCGCGCTTGCGACGATGGCTTTGCGCAGGAAGTGAGCGACCGCCATGATCGGGGCGTCGATCGCCGCGCGATCGACGTGGCCGGCCGTCGTGGAAATTTCGGCGTTCTTCCGATGGGCCAAAATGGACATTTTCCACTCCATTAGAAGCGGGCCGATGCGGCCCGGTGGTGGCCGAGGCGGCCCTTCGAACGCGTCGGTCCGGCCTTCAGGCCGCCGAGGCGCGAAAGGGTAAGAATCGAGCTGATCAGCACGAACAGCATGACGAGCTTGATGTTCTCGAGCAGAAGGGCAGTCATCGAAGTCATTCCTTGTTGTTTTTGCGGAAGCCTCTCCTGCCTCCGTGACGCGGAATGTGTGCGCTGCGGCATAGGAATTCGATTGGGAAATGAGGCTCCCCTTGTAAGGGCGTCATAAAGGGCGGCTAGCGTGCCCAGGCGCAGGGGTGCCGGGCGCGATCTTTATTTCTTATTGATGCAGATCAACTGCATTCCACATCGCTTACTTATCGTCCCAGTCCTACTTGAAGCGTTGCCCCGAAGAATTTGAAAGGGAGCAAACGATGCTCGACGTCATCATGTTGGCAATGGGTCTGGTCTTCTTCGCGCTGGCGATTGGCTACAGCTACGCCTGCGACCGGCTCTAGGAGAACAGCCATGGTCCTCGATTATTCACTTGCCGGCCTCGTGACCGCGGGGCTGCTCATCTACCTCACCTACGCTCTGCTGCGGCCAGAGAAATTCTGAGAGGCGTGTCATGACCACGATTGGCTGGATTCAGATCCTGCTTTACTGCGCGATTATTGTCGCGATCACGCCGGTGCTCGGCGGCTACATGACGCGCGTCTTCAACGGCGAGCGCACCTTCCTGTCGCCGATCCTGCGCCCGGTCGAAGCCGTGATCTACGGCCTGGGCGGCGTCGACGACAAACGCGAGCAGAGCTGGCTGATCTACACCGTCAGCATGCTGCTCTTTCACGTCGGCGGCTTTCTCATTCTCTACGTGCTGATGCGCGCACAGGCGTCGTTGCCGTTCAACCCGGCCGAACAGACCGCCGTGGCGCCGGATCTGTCGTTCAATACGGCGGTGAGCTTCATCACCAACACCAACTGGCAGAACTACGGCGGCGAGGGCACGATGTCGTACCTCACGCAGATGCTCGGCCTCACGCACCAGAACTTCCTGTCGGCGGCGACCGGCATCGTGCTGGCGGTCGCGCTCATTCGCGGCTTCGCGCGCGCCTCGGCCAAGACGGTCGGCAATTTCTGGGTCGATATCACCCGCTGCACGCTCTACATCCTCATCCCGATCTGCGTGCCTTACGCGCTGTTCCTGGTCTGGCAGGGCATGCCGCAGACGCTCGGCGCCTATGTCGATGCAACCACGCTGGAAGGCGCCAAGCAGACCATCGCGCTTGGGCCGGTCGCCTCGCAGGTCGCGATCAAGATGCTCGGCACCAATGGCGGCGGCTTCTTCAACGCCAATGCCTCACATCCGTTCGAGAATCCGACCGCGTTGTCGAACTACATTCAAATAATCTCGATCTTCGCGCTCGGCGCCTCACTGACCAACGTATTCGGCCGCATGGTCGGCAATCAGCGCCAGGGCTGGGCGATTCTCGCCATCATGGGCGCGCTGTTCATCGCCGGCGTCATCGTTTGCTACTGGGCCGAGGCCAGCGGCACCACCGCCATGCACGCGCTTGGCGTCGCCGGCGGCAACATGGAAGGCAAGGAAGTTCGCTTCGGCATCGTCGCCTCGGCGCTGTTCGCGGTGATCACCACTGCTGCCTCCTGTGGCGCGGTCAATGCCATGCACGACTCCTTCACCGCGCTTGGCGGCATGATTCCGCTGATCAACATTCAGCTCGGCGAGATCATCGTCGGCGGCGTCGGCGCCGGCATGTACGGCATGCTGCTGTTCGTCATCA
>Ga0181522_10000160_pt1 | contig 54166 bp, 46 predicted proteins | sample PEATcosm2014_Bin_27_FD_121103 | JGI IMG/M metagenome (GOLD analysis project Ga0181522, IMG submission 121103) | Peatland microbial communities from MTU Mesocosm Facility, Houghton, MI, USA - PEATcosm2014_Bin05_10_metaG | ecosystem: Environmental > Terrestrial > Soil > Wetlands > Peat | place...
ACGTGTTTGTCGTTCCCGTGGGCAGGTCGTCAGACGCATCCGCTGCTCCGGTTACGCAGGACCGTTACATCTAGAAGCAGTGCACTCGTCATCTCGCTTCGGGTACCAGGAAGTCGAGAAGAGAGAGCAAGGGGTTCCATCATGAGCGCCCGCGAAATTCAGGATCAGAAGGCCATTGCAGATGAGATGTTTTTTCAACAAGCTGCTCGCCCTAATGCGGACGTTTCGGCTGGCCCACCGCGGGGAGCTACGATTTGCTCTAACAACAGTGGACGGGATTACACTCTTGAATCGACAGTGGACGAGTTCTGCGAAGCTGCAGATACATCCTTGCTTCCGGCGATCCGAGTTGACGCCGCAAACCTCATGCGAGTCTTGCGGCAGTTCGAGGTTATGGCAAAACGACAGGCGCCACGAATCGCCTTCAAGGCAAAGGGTAGAATCCTGCTCTTGGATTTAGCCGATATCCCGACCGTCGAAGCCGAAGGTAACTACGTTTCGTTGCGGCACCGACCTAATGCCTATTTAGTGCGTGAGTCCCTCTCCTCCATGGCGGAGAAGCTCAAACCCTACGGTTTCATTCGCATTCACCGCTCGGTCGTCGTGAATAGTTCGGCCGTGGAGGAGATCCAACCCTTACCGACGGGGGAGTACAGGCTGCGCGTGAAAGGCGGGAAGGAATATTTGGTAACGCGTACCTACAAACACAACCTCAGGGATCTGGCTCAACTGTGGGTAGGATCAGAGCGCCTTTGCGGTTAACAGGCAGCCCGAGGTATTACCTCGTTTTGCCATCGTGGCCCTCCCAATCGTCCGTTCGGAAAAGTCAGTCCCTAAACCGCGCGACAGAACGCAGAAAATCCTGCTGGGGCGGTTGTTGGTGGTCTCGAGGAGTTTCAGATCCTCTGAAGAACACAGCCGTTCTTCCGAATGATGCGGAACTGCGAGATGCGTTGGCCCTGACTGGCGCGAATCGCAGGCTCGTCGCCGTAGATCGTCGTCTGTCAACAGGGTGTCGGCCGACACTTTGTTTTGAAAGTTTTTGCAGAAGCCCGAGCGGTAGAGATCGAGTCTCTCTGATCTCCCGCTAGCAAGCTCTTTCGATGATTCAACCTCTCTACCTTCCCAATAAGAGTCGTTCGAGTACCGGGCCGAGGGCCAAGGCAGGAAGATAGCTGAGGGCCACCATCACGATGAGGCAGGTCGTGAGTAGCACCCCGAACACAAGAGAATGGGTCGGAAGAGTTCCCGACGAAGAAGGAGTGTTCCTCTGGCGAGCAAAGAGAGCGGCAAACGCCAGTGCGGGAATCGCCAAGCCGAACCTGCCCATCATCATCGCCAGCGCGGTCGAGAAGTTGTAAAACCGAGTGTTCGCACCGAGACTGGCAAAGCTCTGGCCATTGTTGGCGAAGCAGGATGTAAAGGCGAAGAGAACCCCCGTGAAACCGTGCGGGCCAGTGTTCACCGTTAATCCGGAGAGTCCAAGGTTGGTGCTCAGAGCAATAGCAGTGAGTGGCAGGATGACCAGAGGCGCGGCCAGGGCGTAGAGCATGATCATTTTGTTCTCCGCAGGCCCTATTTTCTTGCCCAGGTATTCAGGCGTGCGCCCAACCATGAGTCCCGCCAGAAACACGGCAATCGCGGCGGCCATGACGATGCTGTAAAGGCCAGTTCCCAGTCCTCCGAATACGATCTCTCCGAGCAGCATGTTCACGAGCAACACCATGCCACCGAGCGAGGTGTAGCTGTCGTCCATCGAGTTATTGGATCCGGTGGCCGTATCAGACGTGACCACCGCGGTAAGGGTCGAACCACCAATGCCGAAGCGCACCTCCTTGCCTTCCATGTTCCCACCGGACCGGAGGCGAATGTTTCGGGAATTCAGGTTTCCGATGTCGGGGAAACTTCGTTGTTCGAAGTGATGTACCAAGATCACTCCGCAGACGAAGAGAAGCAGCATCACGCCGTAGAGAATCCACCCTTGTCGCGGCTGTCCCACCATCCTGCCGAAGGTGTTGGTGAACGCCGCAGGCAAGAGTACGATCGCCAACATTTCGAAAAAGTTCGCAAGCGGCGAGGGGTTCTCATAAGGATGAGTGCCATTCGCGTTAAAGAAGCCGCCGCCATTCGTTCCGAGATTCTTGATGATCTCCAGTGCGGCAACCGGGCCCTGCGCTATGACTTGCTGCGCACCTTCGACGGTGGTGACGCCGGCGTAGCGGTGGAAGTTCATCGGAACGCCCTGCCAGACCAATAGCAGAGCGCCGATCAGTGCTCCCGGCAAAAGGATCCACAGCAGGGCGCGTGTGAGATCGACCCAAAAGTTCCCGAGGGTGTCGGAGCGTTGTCTGGCGAGCCCGCGGATAAAGGCAACGCCCACGGCCAACCCCGCGGCGCCAGCCAGGAAGTTTTGCGCGCAGAGTCCCACCATCTGGCTGAAGTAGCTCATCGTGTTCTCGCCGGCATAGGCCTGCCATGTTGTGGTCGTCGAGAAGCTGATCGCCGTATTCAGCGCCAGGTCAGGAGATAGTGGCGTCGTGTGGTACTGCGGAAAGAACCAGGGAAGAAACTGCTGCAGTCTGAGAATGGCAAACAACAGGAGCGTGCCCGCAAGGCCAAAAAATACAAAACAGGTTGCATACTCCTTGCCGGTCATCTCCGCATCAGGAGCGACAAAGGTAATGCAATAGATCAGCCGTTCAACTGGAACACAGAAACGATCAAGTACCGTCCGCTGCCGGGAAAAGACCTGTTCCATGTACCCACCCAAGGGTTTCACCAGGACGGTGACGATGAGCACAAACAACACGTATTGAATTGCGCTGTAGAAATCCACGATCTACTCAGAAGCAGGCCGGCCGAGGTCTCTCAAAAGCGATCATCGGGTCCCGGAACGCGCCCTGTGCCCCTGTCCCCCTCTCTAAAGCATTCTAGCGAAGGATGTTTCGATGCGGTAAATTTAAGCCTCTGGAATCCGAGAACACAAGGTCAGCGATCAATTCACCGAAATCCCGATGCGGCCGTTCCTTTGCGGCACGGCTTTACGATTCCTTTATCCCTTGCCCACACCATTTTTATGCACCCACTGCTAGTTTCGTAACACTGGACGTGGATTCCGAAGCGAATCGGTCAAACCGATCTCCGGAGCATCGTCCAGATGGAGGTTACTGCAGTGACCAATGGGGGCATCCATCGAAGCATCGCTACAGCGATGATCATCCTGTGTCTTAGCGGGATCAGCGTTTCGACACGAGCACAGTCTACCTTCGGCAGCATCGTCGGTGTGGTGCATGACACGACGCAGGCGGTCGTGCCAGATGCATCAGTGAAAATCCAAAGCCTGGAAGACAACAGCATTCGCTCCACTACTTCAGACGAGAACGGCTCGTTTGAGTTTGTGAATCTGAAGCCGGGCAACTATACCCTTTCGGCTCATGCCGAGGGGTTTGCCGACTTCCAGGTTCCATCCGCCGAACTGAGCGCCCGGCAAACGCTGAGGATCGATGTCATCCTCGGGGTCAAGAGTCAATCCGTGACCGTGGAAGTTTCAGACACGGTAGTGATTAATACGGAGAACGCGGTTATCAGCGACTCAAAGGACAATCAGGAGATCACCCAACTTCCGCTGAACAATCGCGCCACCACCACCAGCCCGCTCGGAGCGCTGGCGCTCTCGCCAAACGTGCAACAGGATAGTTCCGGGAACATCGCGCTCGGCGGCGCGAGTTCGGCCATGGTGAACTTCTCCGTCGATGGTATCTCGACCGCGAACGTGCGGCAGAACGGCGCGCTGCAGGACGCTTATCCATCGCAGGAGGGAATCTCTGCGGTGAAGGTAACGTCGTTCAACAACAGCGCGGAATTTTCCCAGGTAGGGGACGTTACCTTCACCACCAAAAGCGGCACAAGTCAGTTTCACGGCAGCCTGTTTGAGTATCTGCAAAACGACGCGCTCGATGCCGACCCCTACGGCTTCAACGGCAAAGCGCCCAAACACTTCAACACCTTTGGCGGATCGCTTGGTGGCCCCTTGAGCATTCCCCATCTTTACGATGGCAAGGGCAGGACTTTCTTCTTTCTTGATTACGAAGGAAATCGCCGAGCGACCGCAGTGGCCGAGCAGTTCCTTGTTCCCACGCAGGCGGAGCGCAGCGGAAACCTGAGCGCGCTTGGCGCCTCCGCACCGATCACGAACATCAATCCCACCGCCACGGCTCTGCTTAGCTACTACCCGCTGCCCAACCTCAGCGGCCAGGCGAACTACAACTACGAGAATTTTCAATCCACACCGGCGAGGACTGATGGAGTCGATCTCCGCATCGACCAGACCATCAATTCCAAGCAATCGGTCTACGCGCGCTTCAGCCGCAAGAACATCACCGAAGACTATGCCAACCCCCTTCTCCCCGACGACTCCAACAGCGTGCACAATCGCAGCTTGCTGGTCTCACATGCTTCGGTCCTGACGCCGCGTCTTGTGAACGAGTTCCGCTTCGGCTTCACGAACGTCATCACCAGCGTTGGCTTTCCCATTGAAGGCGCAGCCGCGCTGGCCGAACTCGACCTGGGCGGCGTGAATGTCAGTCAGCATCCCGCCACGCACGCTTTTCCGACCTTTAATTTCAGCGCGGGAACCGGGTTCACTCCCATTGGCCGTGACAAGACTGGAGTGACACAGTCGAGAACGACCCAGTTCACCGACAATCTGACTTGGACTCGGGGCAAGCACACGTTCAAGACTGGCATCGACGCGCGCAGGGTGCGCTATGCCGACATCGAGACCTTTCTACCGTCCGATGATTTTGGGGATTTTACCTTTCAGCCGACATTCACCGGCAACGCTTTCGGCGACTTTCTCGAAGGACTCCCCACAACCATTTTCTTCGCCGTTTCGAGCCCCGACGTAGCCGGAACCGCCTGGGAGTACAGCCTCTTCGGCCAGGATGAATACCAAATCAACAACAGGCTCACGCTGAGTTACGGCCTGCGCTGGCAAATTCTCCCAGGTTTTACGGAAGACGGCGGCAACCTCGCGAATTTCGATCAAAGAAACAATTCCGTCGTCGTGCCCGACAATCTCGCCGGCTATCTGCAACAGCAGAACATCCAGGCTTCGAATCTTGGCTTCCAGCAGTCGTTCAATGCCTGCAATCTTGGTTTTACCGCCCTGCCCTGCAGCAACTACATCACCGCCAGCCAGGATCATCTTCCGCAATCACTGCGCAATGTCTATAAGCGCGATTTCCAGCCGCGCGTCTCCCTTGCCTACCGTCCTTTCAACGATTCGAAGACGGTCATCCGTGCAGGCTTTGGGGTGTTTACGATGACAAACCTTGGTCCGCTGTCCTTCAACAACAGCGGTAACCCAACCTCCGCGCTGCACACGTACAGCAACTGTCGCTCGACCGCTGGAGTCTGTGACGTTGGCAACAGCGCGGGTGGCGCCCCGCTGATCCAATTCCCCAACACCGCGCCCCCCGCGGTCGGCGTGCAATACGGGGGCGGTGGGCTCGATCAGGGGGTCGATCCCAATTACCGCGACCCGCAAGCCAATCAGTGGAATCTCACCGTGGAGCGTCAACTCGCTGGTAACGACAGCCTTCGGGTCAGCTACGTGGGCATGCACAGTTACCGCCTGAACATCACCGAAGACCTCAACCAGATTCCCGCCAGTACCACGCCGTATCAGACCACTGCGGCGAGTCCATACGTCGATCCGCGCGCGCCCTATCACAACTGGTTCACGCTCTATAGCACTTTCAACGCCGGCGAAGCCAACTACAACGCCCTTCAAGTCGGAGAAAGTCACCGGGTATCGCATGGTCTCTACGTCGATGTCAATTACACACTGGCGAAGAACCTCGCCGACAACCAGGGCGATACCCCTACGGCGTTCGCCGGTGAAGTTAACTATGGCGTCCCCGTTTCCGACCGCTTTAATATCCGCAGCGATTACGGGAATGTCGAGGGCACACGCCGTCAGCGCTTTCTTCTCACTGGCGTGTACCAGTTACCCTTCGGTCAGGGCCGCGCCTTGCTGAATACTGGCGGCTGGGAGAATGCCTTGCTCGGAGGTTGGGAGATGAGCAGCGTGACTGTGGTTGAAACCGGTCCGTGGCTCACGCCCAGTATCAGCCCGGGAGGCTGTCAAGTGGCGTCTCTGCCAAACGGAAACTGCCCTTCTTTGAACGGTCAGCCGGAAACAAATGACGAGTCGAACACGAACGTGGTCAATCGTGGAGCTTATCTGCGTCCCGATCAGGTCTCGACCAATCTGTACCAGGGTCAGTCGCGTGCGCGGTACTTCAACCTGGCGGCTTTTTCGCCAACCCCAGTCGGCGCCGGCCGCTTCGGCAATGCCGGGGTCGGAATCCTCCAGGGTCCCGGCACGGCTGCAGTCAGTCTCGGGCTTGCCAAGACCTTCCATCCCACCGAGCGAGTAAGAGTGCGCTTCGAGTCCACATTCACAAACGTGCTGAACCACACGAACTTCGCTCCTCCCGCCACGCAGATCGATGTGCCGGCAACCTTCGGCGTTCTCAGTGCTCCTCAAACGGCGGAGAACGCTGGAAACCGCACCGGCCAACTTGCCCTGCGTCTCGATTTCTAGTGCTGCGAAGAATCAATTGCCGCATACGGGATCGAAGAGTATTGAAGAGTGAAGAGTATTGATAGGCCGAAGAAGGGTCCATGCGACCAATCGAAGCGTCGAGCGCAAACCAGACCCCCGGTCAATTCTTCGTCCTCGATCCGGATGCGTAACGTCCAAGCGGATGTGGTCTTCTAGGATCTGTGCCCTCAAGCTATAGACGCCGCCGCGAATCGGCGTCAGGAGCGTTAAGCTGTCAGCGAATTCGTCCCGTCGGTCACCGAGTGGTCGACAGCGGTAATTTGTCCCGCCAGCCGTTTGATTTCGAGAAAGCAACTTCTGTTTTCTTTCGGGATTTCCGGGGGAGGTATCTTTCAAAAAGGTTCTTTATAGCTTTTTGAATTTCCCTGCATTGTTCCTTGACCTGTTTCGTTTTGCTGATTTCCCAGCTCGGCAGGGTCGAGATTGTATTCGTGCGGATAATCGCGCTTGTCGGTAATTCTCTCGTCCGCACGGCCGGTTGGACAGGGCAGTTCGGGCCAAAGTACGGCGCGATTCTGACAAACGCCCATCCTGCGCTTGTACTCTCGAACATTTTGGAAGCGAACTCCCGAGATAGGTATCGGCGATCCTGTCGCGATATTTTAATGCAGAGGCTCAACACCGCTGTGCAAGCCTTTCCTATCCAATAGAGGATCACTATGACCGCTCTCACCGCTCACCCAGAACGGCGCAGTTCGCGCGTGCCTGTCAAAGTTCCGATTCGCGTCACCAGCATGGAGCCGCGTGCCCAGTTCTCCGAGATCTGCGAGACGCTGGTGGTCAGTGCGCATGGTTGTGCGTTTCGCTCTCCCCTGAAATTGGAGAACGGAAGCCTGCTGCGCCTGCACAATCGAGGAGGCCGCGAGGCCACGGCCCACGTAGTTTTCTGCCAGCCGATGGAATCCGATGAACCAGGGTTCCGACTGGGTGCACAGCTGCAGCGGCCCGAGAATTTTTGGGGATTGAAGACCTATCCCGATGATTGGCGGCTGCTCGAAATGCGCGGGTCCGCCGCACAACAGCCTCGTCAGAAGGCGAGACCCGCAGTTGTGCAACCGCAACCTCCTTCCCAGGCTTCGCGAGAAATTCTCGATAGGATTGAAGAGCACCTCTCGGAAGACCGTCTGCTAGGCATACTCGCCCCGCTGGTTCGGCCCATGCAGGCGGAAGTCGCCGAACTCCGGGAGAAGATAGCTGCGAATGCCAAGCGTAACAGCTTCGAGGTATCACTTGGATACATTCCTCCCGAGTTGGAACAGAAGTTATGGGAACGCCTGCGGGAAGACCTTGGGGTGCGCGTCCTGCAGCAGACGCAAGAACAGTCGGCGGAGATATTCGTACTGACCAAAAGTGTCCTGGAAGAAAACATCGTTACAGCCCTAACCGAATTTCGACACCGTCTGGCCGGTGAGTTGCACACTGTCGAACAACGCGCGCAGGTGTTGTCGAGGGACCTTGCCACCACGACGCAGCAGCACGTCCTCACAGGAGTCGAGAAACTGCAGCGGCAGGCAGTGGAAGGAGAATCAGATCTCGATGCGAAAGCCCAAAAGCTGCTGGTTTCGTTGCAGGGACAACTCGCGGACTCACAGGATGCTCATCGCCGCGAGATCGAGCAGATCCAGGCCGATACTACCACGAAAGCGTCCCAACTTCAGTTGGAAGTGTCCGACCTCGGCCGCAGGGTTGCAGTTCTGAACGAATCCGTTCGCCGCCTTGAGTCAGATATTGACGCGCACCTCGAAAAGGTTGCCAGCGGAATCGTCTCCGGGGCCGAAACTCAACTCGAAAACGCGGTCGCTCTCAGCCTCAAAGACCTGCAGGCGCGGATCTCGAACGAAGTCGAAAACGAGCTCAACGAAACATGCGGCCACCTGAGAACGATCCAGGGCCGGATCGAAAGCTCTTTTTCCGGTTCTCTAAAAACCCAAGGCGAGACAGCCGTGCAGTCAATCGCGGAACAATTCGAGGAAGTGGCACGGAACTCAACGGAAAAGTGGCGGCTGGCGCTCGCCAGAGATTTGAGCTCGGTCGCCAAGACTCTCGGGCAACAACTTCGAGAGGAAGTGGAACCCGAAGGGAAGCTAATTTAGGTAGCAATGATCCGATAGTCCCCCTGCGGCACAAGTCTTGGCTCGATCCAGAGTCCGCGGCAACTGCACAGGCTGCACGGCGCCATCCGTCTGGTTGCGGGCCTGAACGATTAAGATCGTCCGGCTGCACTCATACACTCCCGTGCTTTGTCGGATTCGCCCAACTTGCGATCTACGGCAGCAAGAAGTCGGTACACGTACGCCTGAGGATTGAGGAGGCGGATTGCCACAGTCCTAATTTGCTCTTGCAATTCACTCCCGTCCTGATCAGCGAGTTCATTTGGACATTTCTCTGCAATGATTGATAGCGCACGCAATCTTACGTCGCCTTTGCCTTCAGCGATGAATGGAGTCGCAGCAAAATAGTCCATCTGGGCGGTGGCGACTTTGCCTTTCGAAGTAAGTCGGTACTTTGGGAAGTCAACTTTTTGAAGTGCCTTACAGCTTCCAGCGCCTTTCCGGCGCGAGATAATTGCAGTGCCTCACGATAGCTTGTCATGCGTCCAGTCCACCGATAACCAGAGTCTCGTTTAGCGATGCAGCAGGGCCTGATGCAGTCCCCGCAAGGATCCCGGATTTCGCGGATTCCGCTCCAAATCGGCGCGGAAAATCTCTCTCCGCACCAAACCGGGCATTCTCGTTTTGCCGCGACGGGCCCCCGCGATGATCTTGACTCTGAGTGCGCGGCTATAATACTCCCTTAATTCCCCAATTGGGGGTCCACATGAATCTTCTGGGCATCGCGTTGGTACTCTCGTGGCTGCTGCCGATTCCAGCCGCTGTCCAAGACGAAGGCTCCGTCACCTTCCTCGAAGGCTCACTGCGAATCATCCGCGGTACAACAGCGCTCCAAGCCGCCGAAGGAATGCGTCTTAGGCAGGGCGATATTATCGAGAGCTCCGACGAGGGATTCACGCAATTGGAATTTGTTGGCGGTGCTATTGTGGCGCTCGGCCCTTCGAGCCGCATGTATGTCTTCCGGCACAGGATGGGAGGAAAGTCCGGGAGCGACGGCGCTGAAACGGAGCTGGTGCTGTTGAGCGGCTGGCTGAAGGGTCAGTCGGGTACCCACGCGGGCTCGTATCGCTATGAAAGCCCCACGCTCGCTGCTACGACCGGAAATGGTACTGTCGTTTTTCATAACGACGAAGGCGGGTGCGAGGTTTTTGTCGAATCGGGCTCGGCGGCAATCGGTGAGGTCGGCCCCGACGGAATGGTGGGCAGGTCAACAGTCGGGAATGCCGGCCAATTTTTCTCGCGCCGCCGCGGCAAAAGCCTAACGAACTTTTCCCGACCGAGCGCTCCCTTCGTCGAAGCGATGCCGCGCGCGTTTCGAGACGCTCTCCCTTCTCGCCTCGCCCTTTTTGGCGGTAAGCCCGTCGAACCAAAAGCACAGCATCAGGTGTCGTACGCCGAAATTCAGTCGTGGCTGACAATGCCATCGGCGTGGAGAAGAGGCTTTGTGAACCGGTTCGAGCCGCGACTGAATGACCCCGAATTCCGGAAGCAACTTGAAATTCATGCGGCCCAGTACCCGGAATGGGGACCGATTTTGCATCCGGAAAAGCACTCACCGGAGAGTCCGCCGGCTGCAGTGCCTAGTGAAGAATCTCCGCATCCGAGGGTTTGAAAATGAAACTTCTGGTGAAATTCAACTTGGTGCTCTGTGCCGTGTTTGCGGTAGGTTTCGTGACCGCGGGTTACGCCTGCAATCGACTTCTGCAGCAAAATGCGAAGGCAGAAATCATGGAGAACGCACGAATCATGATAGAAGCTGCGATTGCCGTTCGTACCTACACGGCCACGCAGATCAAGCCACTACTCGAAACCCAGATTAAATACAGCTTTCTGCCCCAGAGCGTGCCCGCCTATTCGGCCAATTCCTACTTCAGCCAGCTGCAAAAGAAATTCCCTGATTATTCCTACAAAGAGGCTACGTTGAACCCGACGAATCCGATCAATCGCGCGACCGACTGGGAAGCCGATCTTGTAGAGGAATTTCGCAAGTCACGAGACAAGAAAGAGATTGTGGGTGAGCGCGACACTCCGAATGGCAGGTCGCTGTATATTGCTCGTCCGATGACCGTATCCAGCCCGGCTTGCCTATCTTGTCACGATACGGCGGAGGTCGCTCCCCGAACGATGGTGGAGCGCTACGGGAGCGCTAACGGCTTTGGATGGAGATTGAACGATATCGTGACGGCGCAGATTGTATCGGTGCCCACGCAATTGGTCGTCCAGCGAGCAAGAGACGTATTTAAAACCTTCATGATCTCTCTCGCAGCAGTTTTTGGAATCCTGCTTATCGCGATCAACGCGCTTCTTGTGTTCATGGTCATCCGCCGCGTTAATCGATTGTCTGTCATGGCCAGTAGCGTAAGCCTGGGGAATTCCGATATCAGCGAGTTTCCCGTGTCAGGCAAGGATGAGATCGCGGAGCTATCGCAATCCTTCAATCGTATGGCAAGGAGCCTCGTCGAAGCGATGAAAATGCTCAGGACCTGAATGCATCGCGAACGCGAATCGTGTCGCGGTCGAGCTCGGTAACGCAGTTGTTGCTCGCTCACGACTCCGGGAAGCCTGCTTCGAGAAGAAACCGGGCACGCTCTGTCGGGTCTTTCAGATGCTCCCCAAGAATGAGATAGAGCGCCCCCAGGCTATCGGCTCGTGGCGCTGCCCTTTCGGTAAGGATCCGGGAGATTGGGCCGACATATCGCGCCAGCAATTCGGCTGCATGACGGATGGCGTCTGGAGTAATCTCAGCTAAGCGTGGAGCAGCCGATGACTGCGATGCGCCCTCCCCTGTCGGAATTTCCTTCGCTGGCTGGATCTTTACGACATTGAGGAGCTCATCTCTTCGAGCCAGGAAAGCTTGACGATCTTTTTGCGACCCAAGCGTTGAGGCGAGAAGAGCGATCAGCTCATTCTGATCTTTCGCTTTGGATGCGGCCCTTTGAACAATGATGCTCGCCATGGGACCGAGAAAAGTGGCGAGATACCTTTCGATGGGCCCAAGTTCCTCACGCTGTTTCTCCGTCCTTTCGAGATCGACCTCCGATTTCGAGGGTGCGGGCGTCGAGGGAGCCGGACTTGTCAACGCTGAATCGCTGGACAGCGCCGGGGCGATGGGTAGCAACGGCGGCGGCGTGGGTGAAGCCGATGGGACGGGGTCGGAGCCGCCGAGAACGACCGAAGTCGTGTCGCGCAAGACTCGCTGCAATTCCGCGCGCATGTCGGCCGCGTGCTGGAAACGCAATTTGCAGTCCTTCTCGAGCGCCCGGTTGATGATGTGTTCGAGTTCCAGCGGCATATCTGGATTCAGCCGCAACGGCGGAACCGGCGCGCGATGGAGAATGGCGTCGGTAATGAGGCCGGAAGTGTCGCCGCGAAATGGCAGCATACCGGTGGCCATTTCATAGATCACCACGCCGAAGCTGAATAGATCCGTGCGCGCATCGAGATCCTTGCCCCGCACCTGCTCGGGAGACATGTAGGCTACGGTGCCAAGAGTGGTGCCCGGGCTCGTCAGCTCTTCGGGAGCGAGGCTTGCGGTCGCGAGCATCGAGACGCCGGTGGCTTCCGCGATTTTGCGCGTTCCCGTCGGCGTGAGCTTCGCCAGCCCAAAGTCCAGAATCTTGGCGTGTCCGCGCTTGGTCACAAAGATGTTTGCGGGTTTGATGTCGCGGTGGATTATGCCTTCTGCGTGAGCTGCGTCGAGCGCGTCCGCAATCTCGATACCCAACGACAGAATCAACTCAGGCTCCATCGCTCGCCTGCTAATGCGATGCTTCAGCGTCAAGCCGTCCAAAAACTCCATGGCGATGAATGCCTTCTCATCCTGCTCCCCGATGTCAAAGATCATGCAAATATTGGGGTGATTCAGCGCCGAGGCGGCTTGGGCTTCACGTTGAAAACGAGCCAGTGCCTGCGGGTCTTGGGCGACTTCATCGGGCAACAACTTCAACGCAACAAAACGGTGAAGGCGGGTGTCTTCCGCCTTATAGACAACCCCCATGCCGCCACCGCCCAGCTTTTCAATGACCCGGTAGCGCGAGATGGTTTGACCAATCAAGCAGCCAGCTCCAGTCTGAGTGTGAATCTTAGATTCGCTGGTTCAGACAAGTCAATGCCGGGTAATATTGGTGAATATTGGTGAGCAAGATGCGGCGCTCGAACCGTTTCTGCACCCCTTTGCTCAATGGAAAGCCACAGAGATTACCTGGCGAAATTGCCCTGGCTCCGCCCATGCCTTCCAGCCGGGCGAGAGTATCTTCGGCCGGACCATCAATGTAGACAGGCGCACCCGACTCCGTCGCCAGCTTTTCCCTCTCCGCCCCAGGGCCGACGGCGACCGCGAGGGCCGGGGCAATGGGTCAAGTCACGATGCGAGCTCATCGTTCCAGAATATCTCTGTAGGCGTTGAGAACGACCTTCTTCGGCTGGCTCGGTAGCATCGCGTCCAAGGTGCGTGTGCTGTTACCGACGATGGCGACCTGCCCGATACGCACCATTCCGCTGCCAAAATCGGCAAAGACGGGGACTAGCATGGCAAAGTGATCGTCAACTTCGCTCTGGGTGATCGTCATGTGGAGCCTCACTTTGCCGCCTTCGGCTGGAGCCAGCTGATGGTCGAATTTGTAGCGCGGGACCTTGGTTCCGTAGACCCATTCATTGAAGAACCAGTCGAGGTGACCATTTCGCTGGAGGTCCATGATTTTGGTCATGTGCTTCTCGGCAATCGCCTGGAAGGATTCCGTTGTCGCCGGGTGATCACGATGGCTCTCGACGAAGTCGTGCATCATTTCAATGAAAGCCTTGTCCTTATCGTTGGAGTTCCACATCAGCGAACGCAGCATTTCAAGGACGTAGGCGCCTTTGGGGTAGACCACGTTCTGGTAGGCGTTGCCTGATCTCGGAGAGATCAAGCGTGCGCCCAGCCAGAGCGGGCCGGCATCGTTCGGCGCGACGCCGAAATTATTCTTTTCGAGAATACGGCGGCGCAGGCGCTCCCAGAATTCGATGTAGTCCTTCTGCCAGTTATTACCGACTGCTTGCTGGAGAAACAGCCCGGCGGAGAACTCGGCAAAGCCCTCAGACAGCCATTGATCGTGATAGGAAGCCCAACCGACAGCGTGTCCCCACCATTGATGGGCGACCTCGTGCGGCGTGACCTCCTGTACGAAGCCAGTGAAATTACTATCGATACGGCCAAAAAGCATCCAGCGTTGGGTGGCGTCGATGTAAGCGGAAATGGGCAAGTAGACAAGATTCGGCCAGGATTGTCCAAAGTTGAAATCGGGCTGCTCGGTAATGCTGATATTGTCGTAGGGAATTTTGCCGAAAAAGTTTGTGCACAGCTGCAGCTGGGCGCGGGCTTGCTCAAGGGCATATTTCGTCATGGCGCGGGGCGCCATGGAATCGAGAGGACCCATTCCACCGCCACCGAGGCGATTGCGGTTAATCGAGACCAGATTGTCCGGCAAACTCGAGAGGTAATAGCCAGAAATTTTATAGTTCGTGATGGTGTCGGGAAGGTCGAGCCTTTGGTACTCGCCATAGTTGAAACCGGCCACCGTAACCGGGCTTGGAGTGACCCAGCGGCTGACCGCGAAATCCTGTTCGACCGATTCCTGCCGCAACTGTCCAATGCTGATCACCTTGTATCTGTGGGGCAGCTTGAAGGTAAGATCGTAGACCGCTCGCTCGCCAAATCCGTTGAGATTGGGATACCACGCGGTTCGGGCAAGAACGTAAAAACTTCCATCTCCGGCCACTTGCAGAACCTTGTCGCCGGCGTATTCGACGGTAATCGAATCTTCTTTGCCGATCGGGGGCGCTTCCGAGAGGATGGCGTAGAAGGACCCGTCCTGCTTGCGGCTTTCCTGAATGAAATTCAGTTCCTGGCCGTTTGCATCGAGGACGCGTGCGACCCGTAAATTGGGCAGAAGGCCGAACTTCATCACTCGCTCGCCAGCGACCAAGGGCACGAACGTGATCGTGGCAGTGCTGAATAAGTGCTCATTCTTGGCGATGACAGTTTCAATTTGGTAATGGCGGGTCGCATAGAGACGCCGGTCCTCGCGCGAATTTGCAGTGCCATTCAACAGCTCGGATTTGAAATGGGAGAGGTACCAGATGCCGTCCTCCATGCTCTCGGGATCATCATTAATGAGAGCCACTTCTTCCGGGGAATCAAGTTGCGGCAGAGCACCCACGCGAGCGCGGACGAAGAAGCGAAGATCTTTATGTTTCTTGCCATGGAGATAGGCGTTCAAGAAAGGCGGATGTGCGGGGTTGTAAATCGCGGTCAGCACATCGGCGTCGATGTTGTCCATGGTCTCTCCATGAAGGAGATTGTCGGTATAGCCCAGGGGAATTTCGTGACGCTTGCGCACTGTCTCCTTCCACTCCCGAAAAGCGATAGCCACCCCGGAAGGAGGCTCTTCCCGGTCTTTGATGCCTGGAAGAAACATTTGCCGCGCATCGGGCGTGAAGCGAAAGACGACTTTGGTGAAATCCTCGTCGGCATCGTCCGAGCCCAGGCGGCGGCGCAGATCGGCGGCATCGAGAACAGAAACGGGCTTGAGGTGGAAATGACCTTCACCAATGAAAATCGCTCCGGTCACGACACCTTCGACCGGACGGAGGAAGGTTAGTGTACCTTTGGCAAACTGAAAGGTTGCGGCATCGACGGTCATCGTGAAACCCTCGATGCGATAGGTCTCGCCGAGTCCAATGTCTCGTAACTGGCGGTAAACGGGATCGGTGTTAGGAGCGCGCTGCGACACTGAGATAGTCGTTTTGCCGCCCGCAACTGCGAGTACGAGTTGCAGGTTCTCAGTGTCGCGTAACTCGACGGCTTCGGTTTGAGGCGCAAAACCATCCTGGGTCACCTGGATGGTGTATCTTCCCGGTTTCAGATCAGGGAGCGTGAATTCTCCGAGTGGGCCTGACCTAACCATGACAGGCTGAGCAAGGTTTTCGCCCGTGACCTCAACCAGTGCACCAGCAATCACAGCGCCCGATGAATCCTTGACGGTACCGTTGATTGTGGCGGCAGACAGGCTGGCTGGCACCAGCGCAATGAGCACCAGTAGCAATTCCTTAAGCCAGAACGAAAACTGCAGGCGACCTTGTGTGGCACTCACGAGGTTGTTATCCGGAATTTTCTTTCTCGGTTCAAAACTGCACGGATCATACACCCACCCCAGCGAGTGACCTGGGCACCCGCCGAGCGTCTCTGCAGCTTCTCAATGTCCGGAGCAGGTTGACGTTCGACGGAAGCTGAATCCGATATCTCACGCCACGCGGGTTTTTCGGAAATGGCAATGCGATCGGGAAGCGCGTTCGGGACGACAAGCAATCCTATGAAGTGACCGGCGTGGTCCCTGACCTGAAAGATGAAAACGGGATCCTTCCATCGATTGTTTACCTGCCGCTGACGGGGCGTGATTTCGAGCGCCCTCCAGCCGATGTCATCACCATTATTGTACGTTCGGATGCGGGAACAGATGCGCTCGCCGGCATTCGGAGCGAGATTGCCTCCATCGATCGCAATCTGACTCTCCTCAATGTGCAAACGCTCAGCGAGTTCTTCGAGCATAGCCGGTATGTCATGTGGTCCGCGCTGCGCACATTCGGCGGAATTGGCCTGTCGGCCTGGTGCTGTCCGCAATTGGGCTCGCGGGGCGTCACAGGGTATGCTGTCGCGCAACGGCGCAGGGAGATCGGAATTCGAATGGCGCTTGGCGCAAGTAAAGGTCAGGTGCTGCGACCGGTTCTGCGCGAAGGCACGGTTCTGATAGCGATCGGAACGGCTCTCGGACTTCTGGGCACGTTCGCGATGGCAAAAGTGCTTTCGGCAGTGACGAACATTCTTGTCGAAGCGTTCAAGATCGGTACGAACGATACGCGCTTGCTCTTCGGCGCACCATTGCTGCTGGCGGCGCTGGCCATGCTGGCCTGCTACGTGCCGGCGCGCACGGCGGCTAAAGTCGAACCGTGGACAACACAGCGTCAGGAATAAGTTCAAGACTGGAAGCAACACTTGAGCGCGTGCTTGGTGGCGAGGCGTGCCACTCGTCTCGGAGCACCTGACAAAGAACCGAGTTCGCTCCCAACCCCCTGATGAATGGGGCGAAATTTGACCTTAAGCGTGCAACTCCCTGTTCTTGAGAAGTTCAGACTTGACACTCAGGATTGACTGCCTGGCTCTCTAATTCTAATGTCTGCCGGACTGACACCTTCTTTTCAACTCGTTCAAAACCATACTTGCATACACCAGGTCTTGTAATTCTGGTTCGTCATCCGAAGCCTCCCGGATCAGGCAGACGGCGCGTTCCCCAGCAGCTTTTCGAGCTTCAAGTATTCGTTGAGGGACAAGTTCCGCATTTGTTTCAAGGACGGCAGCTCTGTATAACTCCTTCCATGATTGGACATCTTCGGATCGTCGGCCTCTCCCCTGAATAGATTGGTTGATGTCGACTGCCCCCCCGCCAGGCTCTGCCTTTCTCATTTGTGCGCGAATTCGTGAGATGACATCGCCCGCCATTGTTCCTTGTTCGGCAATCTCCACCAGGGCTTGCTGCACCTCTTCGAAATCGGGCGACTGTGTTGCAAGAAAGCGAATGCCAGCCTTCGCTTTATTGACGATGGCTACAAGAGGCTGCTTGACCTCGTCCGCAATCGAGGCGGTCGACCCGCCCATCGTCATCACCCGATTGCTGTGCGTCAGTTCCGCCTGAGCCTCTCTCAACTTCAGCTTGGCAGCCTCGAGTTCTTCAGTGCGTTGCACCACGCGCAATTCGAGTTCGTCATTCATTCTCTTGATTTCTGCCTTGGCTTGCTTGAGTTTCCGAGTCTCAATCAACTCCCAGGACCCATTTCGCAGGGCGACCGCAAACTGGTGCGTGCTGATCACTTCGAGCACGTCGGCCGCCCCACTCGTCGCCAGCGGGTAGGTGCAGAGCGCGGTCACATTCTGATCCACGACGCTGTCGTTAAGCACTTTCTCGTAGTGGCAAAGGCTACTCCAATCCTTTCTTTCCAGCCAGGCAGCGTCTCCCGAAACTCTCATTCCTTCATACCCGCGATCCAATGCCCGATTCAGTTTGTCGTTCCAGGCACGGGTCAATCGCTCCACATCGAAAATTCCATGTTTCAGATACGATTCCCGCGCATGAAAGATTTCTATGCTTCCATCGGCTCGGTATTCATCCAGCTCGGGTATCGTTTCCCTCAGAGCGTTCCAGGCCTCCGCTTCGGTGACGGGCTCAGAAAGAACCCATACGCAGAATTCCTGGCTTTCAAGCCCGGCCTTGAAGTAGGGCACCAGCATCTCAACCAAGTCAGTTTTGGTCGCGTAGAGATTGCAGAAGTGCGTTCCCCAAGGTCGATATCCGACTGGACCGATTCCCGTATTCCTCAATTTGCTCGTCATCCCCGTTTCCCTCGAAAGGCTCCGCTTTCCGTTTTGCGAATTGCGACACTATTCCTGCCCGAATCTCAAGTCTGTGACAAATATCACATTGTGGGGGCAAAATCCCCGCTTGCAAGACATGCACGGGGAATAACTGCCGCGTTAACGCCTCAGTAGCCACTTCAAAACCGGCCAACGGTGGTCACTTCAAAAGCGGCCAGCGGTGGTCAATTGAAAACCGGCCGACGAGGGGTGGCCTAGGATAAAAAGTGTTTTACTCCGACGCCTCCTGTGGAGGCAAGTCTATTTAGTGCACTGACTCTTCCCCCTGGACGATGTTTGAGTACATGGCCGTGACGAAGGCGGGCGGCTGCATGGAAGCGGCGAACTGCAGCCATGGCGAGTCCGGGCAACGGATTCACCTCCGCAGTGCGACAAATGCTCATATTCTCTGCGCGTAAGGTGAACTCCACAGCTAGTCTTGTTGATCAAATTTCTGTCGTCCGGGAGTGCCAAAGCCAGGGCTGTGGAAGGTCGAGCTGACAACTTCAAATGTCTTGACGTAAGGTTTCCCATCCAAGAGCTTTTCGAGAAGCTTCATCAATGCTGGATAACCAGTGGAGTTGTAAGCCTGCGCATTTCCTTTGTCGTCCCAAAAGGTGAGCGCGGCAATTTCGGTGCTGTCGGGGACCGCCAGAATAATCAGATCGAGGAACCCTTTTTGCTTCTTGAGCCAGGGGAGAATCTCATGCTCGACGAGATTGGTAAATTCGGGAAGCGAGTTCGCTTTCAGGCGTGCAGCAACCTTCCGGGCAAACATATCCACCTCCGCGAATGGACAACCATCGATCTCCCCGGAGCCAATTACAGCACGATTCCTCTCGCCAGGACAATGACCCAGTGTATCCAGTCGGAGCATTCTGCCGAGCATTCTATTCAGCAGTAGCCAAGTAGGCCAAAGACTTCTCTCGCATCCGCCAGCCGAAACGCGGCCGTGCTCTCACACCTGGGACAGACCTCATCGAAATCTGTCGAATACGCGGGAGGAGTAAGAAGATCGGTGCGCTCGACTATCGCCGCACGCAACGCGGCCGCGGTCTCACCGAAGCTCTTGGGGTCGTCTGGCTTGCGGTGCTCTCGCCAGACGTTCTCAATATGGCAGGGCTTGGCGAAGTCCAGCATACGAAGAAAATCGCGCGCGTATTTCGGCGCCAGCTTTTGCCCGCGCAAAAGATCGCAGCCGAGACGTGCATGTCTCGCAACAAGATCCTCGAAGGCCACAATTTGAAACACCGATTTTGCCAGTTCGATTTTTTGCGCACGTTTCATCTCGGAACCATAGGCACGGAACACGTCGATCCTCAACAACGTGTCGGGATCCACGGCCTGCAACATCGTTTTTCCGGGCGGATCGTGTGGATGCACGTGGCGCGAAACAAGGGAGTCGCCGAGGCTCACAGGCAGGCAATCGAAGCTCGCTGCGATAAAGTCCAAATCGTCGAAGGGTCGAACGAGGGGTGGCGCGCCCATCTGACGGAGATGCAGTTCGATTGCAGTCCCGCCAGTGAGTACCCAGCGTGAGATGTTGTGTCCCGCAAGAAGACCCAGCGTACGCGACAAACGGCGGACTGCATCCTTTTCATAAAAGGCATTTAGATCCATCTCTCGACCCAAGCCTCATTTAATTTTAATGCTTTCTGGATCCGGGCTTACGGCGTTTCCGCGATGGCGAACGGGGTACCAAGTTCGAAGTGACAAATTTGCAGGCCATGCCAAGGAGGTCCTGCAACACCTCGGGGTTGACGCGAGATAGGCGAACCAGAACGGCGCTGTAGTCGAGATAGTGATCCGTCACGTAGTAAACGTCAGGAGCGGCGGCCAGCAACTCGGCACGATCATCGAAATCCACACGAACGACAATGGAGCCCGGTTCTGCCGAAGAATTCGCGGGCACGCATGCCAAGAGTTTTCCCTCGACCTTGAGTGCCGGAAGCCCGTAGGCCGTGCTCTCCTCCACGCCCGGCAACGCGAGGCCGATGTTCCGTACCGTGTTGAAGTCGATTGTGCTTCTGGGCATAGAATCAGCGCGGATAAGCCTCCGCAAATCGAGTTCCTGAATTATCACCAAGAACACGAACCTTTTCAACCCAAGTCGGCTACTGAACCGGACGTGTTCATCGAAAGGCTTGGAAGAACGAACTGTCGCCCGTCCCGGCACCGGTGACCCCGCTCGATCGGCACAGTGCGGCTGGTGAGCTGTCAGTTTGCGGGTCCGGCAAATAGCAGCAGGTTCCCATCCGGATCCCTGACGACGAAATTCTTGCCGCCCCAAGGCTGCTTTTTCAGCGTCTGGTAAAAGGCAACGCCAGCGGACTGAAACTCAAGAAACAGCAGCTTGATCTCGTCCGCTGTAGCGACGGTCATCGATACCGACAACAGTTCCTCCCGATCGCGGACCGCCGACTCTATGACTGGTCGCTCGACGCATCTTAGATTGATACGCGCCGCGCCGCGACCCACCTGTGCATAGTAGGGAGGTTTGCCGTAACTGAACACAGTCGTGAAGTCCAACTTCTCACGGAAAAATACGCATGATCTCTTGATATCGGTGACGAACAGTTGCGGCTCGGCACTGACAATCGTTGCTTTTGCTTTGGATGGCGATGATTTCACCCTGAGCGGCGCGGTCGAAAGTCCGGTTTTTAGGGCTTGCCAACTGTCGAAGCCTTGCTGTCTTGCAACCATTTCCTGCGCATCGCTGAGCTTAAAGCTCGCCGCAAGAATCTCGGCGTCGGGCATATTCAGAAAACGAGGCAAATGCCCGCGGATCTGTGCGGCGACGGGATAGTGGCCGTCGCGATGCCACCGCAACATGAGCTTGGCTTGCTTTTTGAGGTTCTCTAGATCGGGCATGTGGGCCTCCACGATGAGATCGTAGGTGGGCATTGCCCTTCGGCGACGGCCGTTGCATCCTACATGCGCAGATCGCAGTATCTGCGACGGTGTCAGTGGTTGTCAATTGAGAACGACGCCGCGCTAGACCCACCAGCATTGAGTGCGGGGGGCCCGGCGGATGGCCATGCTATGCAAGCGTCCGATTGCGACAAAGCTCAAACGTACTGTTCGGCGAGCATCTCGGCCGCGCTTTCGTCCAGTTGTTCGGCGCGCCGCACCTCTTCGAAGCGCACCAGCAAGTCATCGGGCCGTAGCCGACGTTTTTCGGCGCCTTGAAAATCGTGAATGATCTGCCCCCGGTGCATCATGATAAGACGGTCTCCCAAACTGGCCGCCTGGTGCATCGAGTGCGTCACCATCAGGGTCGTTAGTTTGTCGCGCGCAATCACCTGCTCGGTCAACGCAATCACCAGGTCCGCGCTTTTGGGATCCAGGGCAGCGGTATGCTCGTCCAACAGAAGGAGGTCAGGACGCAGCCAGGTGGCCATGAGAAGCGTAAGGGCCTGCCGTTGTCCCCCCGAGAGACTTCCAATAGCATTTTCCAGTCGGTCTTCGAGGCCCATATTCAGCCGGCTGACCTCGTCGCGCATTCTCGCCACGAGCGATGCCTTCAATCCCCACCCCAGACCGCGGCTATGACCGCGGCGCGCAGCAAGACTGAGATTCTCCCGGATCGTGAGGCTGGGTGATGTGCCGCTGAATGGATTCTGAAACACGCGCCCGACGAGTGCGGCACGCTTATGCTCGGGCCATCGCGTCACGTCACGTCCCGCCAGCCGGATGTTCCCGTCGTCCACCAGAAACGTTCCTGCGACTGCATTGAGCAGAGTGGATTTTCCCGAACCGTTGGTTCCGATGATGATTAGCCAGGAACCCTCGGCCAGTTCAAGGTTCACGCTGCGCAGCGAACGGACCTCGTTCGGGGTGCCTGCATTGAATGTCTTGGAGACGCCCTGGACTTCAAGCATGCGCTCTCCGTAAGCGCTTCTTCCGCAGGAATTGCGGAACGATAAGGGCGCAGAATACGAATGCTGCCGTGATCAGCTTCAAGTCGTTGGGATTGAGGCCCCAGCGCAATGCCACCGCTACCAGCAAACGGAAGAGTACGGAACCCATCACCGCGCCGATGATCGTCATACCCAATTGGTTCGTCCCGACGAGCGCTTCGCCGATGATGACACTGGCCAATCCCCACACCACCATGCCAATCCCCATGCCTACATCCGCGAACCCCTGGTATTGCGCCAGTAAAGCTCCTGCCAAGGCCACCAAGCCATTCGAAATCGCTACTCCGAACACGATCATGTTGGCGTCGTTCACGCCTAACGCCCGGATCATCTGCACGTTGTCGCCCGTAGCTCGCATGGCCATGCCGAGGTTTGTGCGCAAAAACAAATACAGCAACACACCCGTCAGCGCCACCGTCAGAGCGACCGCTCCGAGCACCGACACGTCGCGCACACTCACATCCCAACCGGCGAGGCCGAAAGAGGTGACGCCTCGCATAAGTTTTACGCCGATCCGCTCCGACTGCGTTGCCAGCGTGTTCACTGACAGCAAGGGCACATTGCTCTTGCCCATGATGTGAAGGTTGATGGAATAGAGGGCAGTCATCACCAAAATTCCGGAAAGCAGCGAGTTGATCTTGAAACGGGTATGCAGCGTGCCGGTGCAAGCTCCAGCCAACATTCCGGCAAAGAAACCCGCCAATGATGCCAGCGGCGGGCTTACGCCGCGAACCAGTAGGGTTGCGGCGACGGCGGCGCCGAGAGTGATCGATCCATCGGCCGTGATATCCGGAAACGCGAAGATCCGGAAACTGATGAACACGCCCAGGGCCAGCAGCGAAAGGATGCACCCTAACGTGAACGTGCCAATCAGAAGGCTCATATCCGTTTCACTTTCATCGAATCTCCGACGCGGCGCCAATCCAGCACGCGCCCCGGACAAACTCGCTTTGCTGCGGTCCTGCCGCCTCACGGCGGTCGCTCAGCAGGTGGAGTACCCCTTGCAAAGTTTCCGTCTCGAATAAGGTCGCAACCGTAGCCTTCAGATCGATCTTTCCCTTCTGCAGCGGACGATAGGAAAATGCCGCGGCATGAAAATGTCCCATCGGCAGGGCCTCGGGCCCGAGCGGCCGAAGCATCGACGCCAAGGACGGACACTCTGATCCTGCGCCTATTCCAGAAACCAGGGCCAGCGATCGCGAGTACAGCCGCTCCGTCGAAAACGACAGCCAGGAGCGCACCTCGGGATACTTGAAGGGAGCATCGCTGACTCCGGCAGCCGCGGCGGGGGAGCGGCGAAGAGCGGCACCCACCAGGCCCGCCGATTCGACCACCATCACCATACCGACGACTGGCGCGCCCGCAACCTCCAAGGCGGTGCGTACCAGTTCCGCCAGCGAAATAGGGCTCTCGGCATCGGCTGTCTCGAAGCGCATCAGGTGCGTGAATCCGCCCTCGCATCGCAGGCCATAAAGGACATTCAGTTCCGGCACCAGTTCGCCGCTGGAGACCATGAAATCCGGTACATTGGTTCCATCCGTCGGCAGATAGGCTGCCGCGCCGCCTGCCGCCAGGAATTCACCGAAGCGCCCCTGCGCGTCTTCAAAGTCGTGGCCGAAAGCTCCGAGGCCGAGGCCGAACGTGGCCTCGGGAAAAGCTACCGTCCGACTATCTTCGGGAGTGAAACGGCAACCCTTCAGCAGCGCCGGATTGCCGATCCGCTGGCAGATCAAAGCCTTCTCCGGAGCGCACTCCATAACTTCGAACGATGCGGCCGAAGAAGAAAAACGGCGCACTTCCATCCTGTGCACCGGAGGCGCGACCGGGCTCCGGTCGGCGAGCAAGATGGGAGAAAGGCGGCAGAGATCCAACACCTGCTTCACCCGGTCCGAAGGGCTCGTGACAACGAAACTGCCGCCGATGCTTTTCAGTTGCTTGTGGAAGTTCACCAGCAAGCCGACCCCGGCGGAGCTGAGAAAGGTAATCTCGCATGTATTCAAACGAATGCTGTGCGCACCTTCCCGGATAATCTCCTCCAGGCTGCGCTGCAGATGCTCTGTCCAGTAGTTGTCGAGGCGACCCTTTACTTTAACTTCGAGGGCATCACCGAGTTGCTGGGTCACGATCTCCATTGACGGATTACTTAGGGACGCACGCTCTCTGAGAATTCCGGAGGGATGGCGAGACCGAGCTGCGCCGCGTCGCCCCGGCTGATAGCCATTTCCTCAACCGCCACTTCCTCGAGAGGCAAGTCTTTCGGATCGGCGCCCAACAGAACCTGGCCGGCGAGTTTCCCGGAAGCCACGGCCGCCGGGTAAAGCCCCGCCCCGAGGCATGCCAAGCCGCCACGGGCGAGCTCAGAGCACTCGTCGGTGATGAGCGGCAGTCGCGCTTCTTTGGCGCCTTTGACTGCACCTTCATAGCCTTCGATCGCGGTGTTGTCGCCCGGCACCCAAATTCCCTGGATGTCGCGTCCGGCAAGGATCTGCACCGATTGCAAAACCTCGTTGGAACCTGTGATCGCAACTTCCTCGAGCCTTATACCATGGCTGCGGAAGACCTCGCGGGCCACGGTTATCTCCTTCACCGAATTGGCCTCCGCCGGGTTATACATGGTTCCTACGGCTCGCAGTCCCGGAACCAGCTTCTGCAACATTTCGAGCGTGCGGGCTACCGGTGGAAAACTGCCGACGCCGGTAACGAAAGGCAAGTGGTCCGTGCGGCTCTTACCTGCTCCGGCTGCAATCGGATCGGTCACGCAGGTGAAAACCACCGGCTTATGCTTCACCCGGTTGCACGCCCCCGACAGGCATGGCGTAGTGATCGTCATAATGAGGTCGACATTTGAGCTGTCGTAGTTCTGGAGCATGGCAGGAATGTTGATCATTTCGCCTTGAGCATCCGCGCGGCGAACTTCCAGATTCTTTCCTTCGTCGAATCCACTGGCTTTCATGCCGTCGATCAGGCCCTGCACACACAGATCGGTGCCGACGTCACGGGCGAAGTACACGATCGCGGCTCTTACCATGCGGCCGCTTGCGCCCGCCCGAACGTGGTTTGACGCTGCGGAAGCTGCCTTTCGATTGCCCAAATCAGAAACGAGCAGTATCGCCGAGAACAGCGCGATCAGGCCGAGTCCCATGGCCAACTTCTTCAGCGCAGCCCACACTGGCGTTTCCTTGAAGAAGCGCATAGCGCCTGCGACAGGCCCCTTTCGTGAGGCGCCATTATACAGTTCATGGCTGAACGTGCGGGAAGAACCAGTCGCTCGAGACTCGACCAAATGCCGCGGCAATCCGGCGATCTCGGTTGCCAGGCGGGCTGATCGAATTCAGGGCTTCCGCGCACAGCACGTCCCAGCACGTCCCAGACGTTCTGTTGACTAAGAAGTTTCTCGTCCCTAAGATGAACCGACTGGACCGATGGGACTTGAAATTCGCGTTTGCCCGGTGAAAGGGCGGAAGCTGATTGGTTATATTACGTTGTAATTATAAGGCAGCGGTCGCTCTGCAACGCCTCGGCTCATTCTGAACGCACAGTGAGAGTTGCTAAGGATTTTAAACATGGCAGACTGGTCTGTTCTATACAGTCTCGCGAAAGCCTTTCTTGATACGGTCGACCTGCCGTAGTCGCGGGACGCCAATTCAAGATGAATGAGGATGACCCACCCCGGAATCTCTTCTGAAAGACCGACTCCATGACCCCGACCAGAACGAATATCTCGCAGGATGCGCGGCGAATCGGGTACGAGGCGCGTCAACCCAATTTCGATTTAACTTAAGGAGAAAACTCATGACCCGATCGCAATGCCGAATCGCTTTGATCGCAATCGCAGGACTGTCCCTCTGTGCGTCATCCGCCAGGGAAGCAATCGCTCAGACAAGCGTTGCTGGTGGCGTGAAGAACGTTGTCCTGGTTCATGGCGCCTGGGCGGATGGCTCGAGCTGGTCGAAGGTAATTCCATTGCTTGAGGCCAAGGGGTTGCACGTGGTTGCAGTTCAGAACGCTCTGACCTCGCTGGCCGATGACGTTGCGGCTACCAAGCGTGCCATCGCGCTGCAGGACGGTCCGGTAATTCTGGTCGGCCATTCCTACGGCGGTGCAGTGATCACCGAAGCCGGTAATGACCCGAAAGTGGTCGGTTTGGTTTATGTCGCGGCCTTCGCGCCAGGAGATGGCGAGTCCGTCGGCTCAATCAGCAAGCCCTATCCGCCAACTCCGCTAGGCGGGGAACTCCGACCTGACGCGCAAGGTTTTCTGTCGGTGACTCCGAAAGGAATTGCGGAGGATTTCGCTCAGGATCTTTCAGATGATGAAAAGCAGATACTCACGGCGACACAGGGGCCAACCAACGCTGCCGCTTTCGGAGCGACCATTGCGACCGCGGCGTGGAAGACAAAACCCTCGTGGTTTCTGATCGCCAGCAATGATCGTGCAATTCCACCGGAGTTGGAGAAGGCGGAGGCGGCGAGGATCAAGGCGACTGCGATCACCGTTGCTTCCAGCCACGTGGCAATGCTCTCTCACCCGAAAGAGGTGGCCCAACTGATTGAGCAGGCAGCAGATAAGGCAGGAACCAAATAATCGCTTTCGAGATGTTGCTGGTTGCAAGGGAAAATGGCCAAGGGTTCGACTGAGGAGAGTCGGTCGCCCCGGCACACGGTTGCAAATGAACACAGTGAACGCAAACAGGGATTTCCGAGAAGAAGACTCGATATGAAAGCAGCAACGATCGCTTTGGATCCTAAAGACGGTCTGCCCGGTGAGCAAGCCGCACGCGTGAAAGGCGTAGCGAACAGCGAACTATTGGATTTGGCAGTCAAGGCACACGGCGGTCTCGACCGTTGGAACAAGGTGAAGGCGATCAAGGTCGCGGCATCGATAACGGGTGCGATTTGGTATGTCAAGGGTAAGGGAGACTTTCTTAAGAGTGTGGTACTGACTGCGGAGACACGGAACGAGCGCCTCACCTTGGATTTTCCCGGCCAGAACAAGCGAGCGGTGTTCGAGCCCAGCCGCATTTTGATCGAAACGACGGACGGTAAGCTCATTGAGGTTCGCGATAACCCAGAAAAGTCGTTTAAAGGGCAACAAAGGGAGACGCCGTGGGACGACATCCACGTGGCGTATTTTGTCGGTGAAGCACTGTGGACCTACCTCAACACTCCGTTTCTCTATACCCATGACGGATTCATTACTGAGGAAATTTCGCCGATTCAGGTCGAAGGCGAAACCTGGCGACGGCTGAAAGTGAACTTCCCCGATCACGTGAAGAGCCATTCCAAGGAGCAGATCTCCTGCTTTGGACCCGATGGACTATTGCGCCGGCACGACTACACGGTGGACATTCTCGGCGGCGCCACCGGACTCAACTACGCCTCGGATTATCGTAACGTTGACGGCATCATGGTGCCGACCAAGCGTCGAGTGTACGCATATGAAGGCGATTACCAGCTTGTGAAAGAGCCTTTGTTGGTGGCAATCGATATGGGCGAAATCTCTCTACTTTAGCCGCCTTCGCAAGACGTAGTGAGAGGCTCACTATGCCCAGGTCCAAAGATTCGCTCTTCGATCCGCTACAACTCGGGGCCATCCGGGTTCCAAATCGAATCATTATGGCACCGCTTACCCGGATGCGTGCGGGAGCCAATAGCGTGCCGACCGCGCTGAACGCCAAGTATTACGCTCAGCGCGCCTCAGCAGGTCTCATCATTTCTGAAGGTACGGCAGCCAGTCCCGATGCCCATGGCTACCCCGGCGACCCGGGAACCTATACTGCACAACAGATTGCCGGCTGGCTCGTCGTCACGGATGCCGTTCACGCACGTGGCGGACGGATCTTCATGCAGATCGCTCACAACGGACGAAACTCACATTCCTCCCCGCAACCCGACGGTTCTGTGCCCGTTGCCCCCTCGGCTATTGTTGGGAACATTCCTGCTCTCACAAGAGACTTCCAGCGGGTGAAGGCTGAAATTCCCCGCGCGTTAGACGTCGCCGAGATTCCAGTCATCGTCGGCGCCTTTCGCAAAGCTGCTCTGAATGTCATCGAGGCGGGCTTTGAGGGGGTAGAACTGCAAGGAGCAAATAGCCACCTGATTGAACAATTCCTGGAAGACGGAACCAACACACGCACCGATCAATAGGGTGGCTCGAAGGAGAATCGGGCGCGCTTCCTTTTGGAGATTGTCGAGGAAGTCTGCGCTGCCATCGGCCCGGATCGGCTCGGCGTCCGTCTTTCGCCCTTCGGCCAATATGGTGGCATCCACGATAGCAAGCCCAGAGAGCTTTTCACCTTCGTGATCAAAGAACTGAACCAACGCCACCTCGCCTACCTGCACTTGATCGAAGCCCGTGGATCCGAAATCGGTCTCACGGACGAATTGCACGAAAACGCTGTAAACAATGCAGTTCTCTTCCGTTCCTTATTCAACGGACCGCTACTGTCTGCGGCCGCTTACACACCCGAAGGTGCGAGACTGGCCATCGAGCAGAAACACGCAGACGCAATCGCCTTCGGTCGACTTTTCATTGCAAACCCGGATCTGGTCGAACGGATCAAGGAAAATCAGCCGCTGAACGCTTCGGACCGTTCTACATTCTACGGTGGTGCGGAACACGGCTATACGGATTACAAGACCTTTGGAGAGGCCGCATGGAATGCCCTCCATAACCCGCAATCGGAAGCACGAGCATGAAGGCTGCACGATAATCTTTTCGGGAACAAGCAGCATGAATAAAGTAGCGCAAGCGCGGACGACCGGGTCGCGACGACTGCCGAATTGCCTCGGTGTACTCCTTTCTCCGAAAGCAGAGATTGCACTCATCGTCCAGAAGTCAGAGCGTAACCGGCCCCAGGGGGAACTGGCGTTCTGGTAACCGTTACTGAACCGAAGCTTAAGTAACTTGTCGAACCGCATCCGGATCTTAGAACCTATCAAGGTGGCTCATATTTCCGAGCTCGTGCCGTGAGGGGCGTGCGCTCAGGGACGGGTGGGTAGTCTTGCCTTCCCCCGTTTGGGCGAAGTGCGTTTGCAGAAAAGTATTGTGGCTTAGGACGTTCCTCGGAGGACCGCCAGCGATCTGGCTAAAGTGCCATGCCCGTCGAACTAAAGACCAAAGTAAACTTTGCGATTGGCATAGCTTTGGCGGCATTGGCCGGTATGGGCTGGCTTTCGCTGAGGGAGAGCCGAAACCTGACCGAGGCCGATCGACGGGTTTCACATACGCGCGATGTGCTCGAGACCACCGCATCGTTTCGCTCGCATCTTTCCGAGGCTGCTATAGCTCGACGGGTTTTTCTCCAGGGCGACAGCAAACAAATCGATGTGTTCAACGCTGCGGCCAACGCTTCCCTCGCAGACTTCAATGCCTTGCGAAACCTGACTACCGACAACCAGGAGCAGCAAAAGCGGCTCAACCGCCTGGAACCTCTGGTGCACGCAAGGCTCGACGTTCTGGAGAAGTCCATTGCTGCTCATAGACTGGTCGCGAATGATGAATCCCACCAAGATGATCTAACCAACCAGTCCACCAGCGTTCTGGCACACCTTGCCGAACAGACGCGGGAGTTCGAGAACGTCGAGAGGGAGCTGCTCAGACAGTCGTCGAGCAAGGCAGAGGACGATGCTCGAAGGACGTCCAGGGACAACACGATCCTGAGCTTCTCTGTGTTCTGTTTTATAGTGATCGCCACGGCAGGGCTAAACCGTGAATTATCTCGCCGCAAACAAACGGAGCAGGCAATCACCGAACAAAAGTCGTTGCTGCAGTCCGTTCTCGACGCTTGCAACGATGCGATCGTCGTAGCCGACGGTGCGGGAAAGATTATCTTGCGCAATCCCGCCGCTCTACGAATGCATACCGACCTGGCAGACCGTGTGGGGGAGGAGGTTCCTCGTAAGCTCGGATTCTACCGGTCGGATGAAACAACGCTACTCCCTTATCAAGACCTCCCTCTCTGCCGAGCACTGAAGGGAGATCACGTAGACAACCTCGAGATATGCCTGCATCTCGTTTGTGAGCCAAAGGTTCGTTGGGCGCTTGCGTCCAGTCGTCCTTTAATCAGCGCGGCGAAGATTCTCGGTGCAGTCGTATTCTACCGGGACATTACCGAACGGAAAGAATTGGAAAACAAGCTTGCCAGCCACACCGAGGAATTGAAATCCTCGAATCGGGAACTGCAGAAAGCCCAGATAGCGCTCGAGCACCTGGCCTCGGCTGACGAACTCACGGGTCTGCACAACAGGCGCGGGTTTGTCGCACTTGCGGCCCAAAGCATTAAGCTCGCGCGTCGTTCTCAAAAACCCTTTGCCCTGGTTTTTGTGGATTTGGACGGTCTGAAGAGAATTAACGATACGTTGGGACACGCGCACGGAGATCTGGCCATTACCGATGCTGCATATGTCTTAAGTGACAGTTTTCGACACTGCGACGTGTTGGGCCGTCTAGGCGGCGATGAGTTCGCGGTTCTGATGAGCGATGCCGATCAAGAGAGCGCCCGAATTGTGAAAAAGCGGCTGGCTGACAAGGTCGACAGGCTCAACGCCAAGGGCCACCGTCCTTACACCCTTTCGCTCAGCATCGGGGTGCTGATCTGCAACTCCGATGAAGAAGCGCCTCTGGAGGCTTTGCTAGGCAGAGTCGATGCACTCATGTACGAGGAGAAGAAAAAGAAGCTTTCGAATCGGGACGTTTTGCTTGGTGAAGAACACGAAAAGATCACCGTGGTCCCGTGAAGAAAATTCAATGCACGGTGGGCAGAGCCCGCTTCAGAGGACGATAGTCCGTTTATTCCCGGCATCGACGGGTCCGATAGGTCAACCTGAGGCCGAGTAGTTCAGCCTTTTCAATTGCCTCTTGACCGTTTGCAGCTTCGCCGCCGGCGATCCAGCCAGCTCCTTCAAATTCCGTTCGCCGACCGTTACGCATGGACGGTTATCGTCAACGAGCAGATTCCATTCCAGTGGGACATAAAACTTCTTCAGTCCGAGAGCGACTGTTCTGAAAATGATCATGGCGTGCGCTTCTGTTTGAAACCATCAGGTAGATACTCCATTACGTTTATTCATGTGCGACCGCGTTTTTACAACTTACAAATTTCACAAAGACCAAATATGCCGATGAATGCTTAGATGAGGTTGCAATTCCTACTTGCCGAGACCCCTTCATTTCTTAATGGTGCCGCGGAATGAAAGGCGCATAACGTGGCCAACGACTTCGTTACGCTTCTCCGTGATGCGGCTTTTGCAGTTTTAAAGATTAGCCTGAGCGTCCCTCGTACGCTAGGGTACCGATAACATACGCACGACCATTTAAGTTTCCTCTGCTGCCCGAGGAGTTGCTTGAAAGTCAAAGTGGCGGAAGAAAAGGAAGTCCAGAACTGGTGGCAGAAGACGGGCGATTGATGAATGATCCGCAGAAGGATCACAGAAAAAAAGCCTGGCCAGTTCGCCGTAGCCTCCAAAAGGTCCGAGACCGCGTAGACGTTAGATCGAATCACTGTCGAGCGTCGAGTCAAAACTCGCCCGCTGTCTTCTCCATCGCATTTCGGGCATATCGGCATCAGAACTTTCCAAGCTTTGCGGTCCTCCCTCGAAGAGAAGAATGTCGTCTCGACGTGTGTCAGCTTTGACCCGCATCGCGGACAACTGATTTGAATCGGCAAGCTGGCCACGGTTGCCATGAGTTTGTCTGCGCGTGAGGGAAGGTCGGATGATTGGGACATACCCAACTCCACGACCGAATCGCACATTGGACTGAGCGATATTGATCGCCTATGTTGGTATCGAACGGACTTGATTCATTCGCCCTCCGGTGCTTGCAGCCACCCCATTCAATAGATCGCCCTGCCCTTTTTGGATCATGCACTCGGCCCGGATCGTGGCCATGAGCATTGGGTAGGCCTTGCCCATGGCAGATCACCTCGTGCGCGAATGGTAGCCTACATCCATGGGAAAGCAGGAAGCCAGCGAAGTTCTCTTGCTCGGAGGCCGCGAAGTTCGCATTACGCACCCGGACAAGCTGTACTTCTCGGAGAAAGTACGGCTTACCAAGCTCGATCTTGTGAAGTATTATCTCTCGGTTGTTTCGGGCGCTCTGACGGCAATTCGGGATCGGCCTATCGTTTTGAAGCGATTTGTAAATGGCGCCGGAAAGCCGGCCTTTTACCAGAAACGTGCGCCCGAGCAGCGCCCGCTCTGGTTGCGAACCGTAAACTTATCGTTTCCATCCGGCCGAACCGCGGAAGAAATAGTGATTGATGATGCGGCGGGCTTGGCATGGATCGTCAACCTTGGTTGTATCGAACTCCACCCCCATCCGGTTCGTGCCGGCGATCTGGAACATCCAGACGAATTGCGGGTTGATCTTGACCCGGTTCCAGGGGTTCGGTGGGCTGAAGTATGTCGAGTCGCGCTTGAGGTCCAGGCATTCCTCGAAGAGGCGGGTTTGGTGAGCTGGCCAAAGACCAGCGGCTCACGCGGCATGCATATTTATGTTCGAATTGAACCACGCTGGACCTTCACCGAAGTGCGGCGCGCGGCGGTTGCGCTGTCTCGGGCGATTGAGCGGCGAGCTCCCGAAATTGCCAGCTCTAAATGGTGGAAAGAAGAACGTCATGGTGTGTTCCTCGATTACAACCAGAACGCAAAAGACCGCACCACGTGTTCGGCGTACTCGGTGCGTCCGTTACCTGATGCTCGAGTCTCGGCGCCGCTTCGCTGGAGCGAGGTGCCCGATTGCGATCCGGCCGAGTTCACGATTTTCACCATGCCCCAACGGTTTGCGGAAATCGGAGATCCCCACGCGGGAATGAACGACGCACCTGGATCTCTCGAAGCGCTGCTGGAGCTCGCCGCGCGTGATGAAGCGGAAGGCCTGGGCGACGCTCCGTGGCCCCCGCATTTCCGCAAGATGGAATCAGAAGGCCCGAGGGTTGCACCTTCCCGAGCCAAATCCAAACCGAAGCCTTCGAGAATCAAAACGCCCTTGATCGTGGTAGCCAATTCACCAGACCAGAGCGCAGCTCTCGCCGGTCTGGATCGCTGGAAAACGAGACATGCTGCGGTCGTTCAATTTCTCGCACCGGAGAATATCTTGATCGATTCCATGCGAGGCAGGTCCTCCACATGGACGCGCATTCGAATCAATCTGCAACATGTGCCAGAAGGTCTTCGTCCGCCACAAGAGGCGCCAGACCCGGACGACGATCCCACGCGCGAGTGGCGAGAGGGGAGCAAAAAGCAGGCGCGCATGAAGAAGCAGAAGTAGACCAGGAGCTAACGTCCCGGAAGAGCTAACGTCCCGAAGGAAAGATTGCCGCCAGCTCCTGCGGTGGGACCACCTCGAGCTGAGCATACGTGCAGTCTGAAGGCTTCTTATCCGATCGCCAGCGCCGGAACTGTGCCGTGTGACGGAAGCGATCTGCTTGCATGTGATCATAGGCGACTTCGACCACCAGTTCGGGACGTAAGGGTTCCCAAGACAAGTCCTTTCCCTGACTCCATCGGCTCTGTCCGCCGGGCATGCGCCTCTTACCGTTCTCCATAAGGACATCGCCCTCTGCCCAAGACTTCCAAGGGTGGTTCAGAAGCGCATCTCTACGATACGGGCTAAGAAACTCGGCCAGTTCGAGTCGTCTTGCATTGCTGAAACTGGCGCAGACTCCTACATGTTGCAGCGCGCCGGCCTCATCCAACAAGCCAAGCAGCAAGGAGCCAACCAAGGTGCGATCGCCCTTCTTATGCCATCGAAAACCCGCTACCACACAGTCGCAGTCCCGCTCGTGTTTGATTTTGAGCATCACACGTTTGTCAGGCTCGTAGGTTCCGTCGGCGGGTTTCGCGATTACGCCGTCGAGGCCCGCTCCCTCGAAGCGGCGAAACCAATCTTCTGCAATGTTCCGGTCGCGTGTAGCCGGAGTCAAGTGAATCGGCGCGGAAATATTTTCGAGGAGTGATTCCAGCTCGCGTCGGCGCACTGAAAACGGTTCACTGGACAGGTTACGATCGCCACGGCAAAGCAGATCGAAAAACACAACCGATGCTGGTGTCTGTTTTGACAGAAGCTGTACCCGTGAGGCGGCGGGGTGTAACCGGAGCTGCAGAGCGTCAAAGTCGAGTCCATTGTTCTTTACAATGACTAATTCGCCATCCAGCACGCAACGTTCTGGCAAACTCCGGCTCAAAGGATCCATCAGTTCAGGAAAATAACGATTGAGAGGCTTTTCATCGCGGCTCTGGATCAGTATTTCATCGCCATCGCGAAACACCAAGGTGCGAAACCCGTCCCACTTAGGTTCGAAAATCCAACTTCCAGCTGTCGGTAGATCGTCGACACGCTTGGCGAGCATTGGCGGCAGCGGCGGATTGACGGGAAGATTCACTCCTTGATGTTACTGGAGAACCGGATGCGGTCGCCAACGGAGGACGAGAGCCTTTACGCGGCGACAGCCAAAATGCAAGCCGCGATGCAAGGTCCCCAACGATTACGTGAACAGAAAACATCTTCCCGAGAAACTCCGAATGCCGGGCATCGCTCCGGGGCGGCTTTGCGCGATTTGCGAAAAGCCGGTTCAGAGCGGATTGCTGCTGGTGCAGTACGGAATCGACGGGAACTCGGATTCATGCGTGACGCAAATTATTGCGGCCCGGGCACAAAAGAAAAGATTGTGGCAAGGAAGTCGGATGCCATAAATCCGATTTGTGCTCCTGCCCGTACCAAATATAGGCGAAACCCGATAAGTGACAAGGAATTGAACACGATCGATATCTTGGTCTGCAACCCGGTGAGGCTGGAATGGCAAAGTGGGTCTTAATTCTTCTTGCGCTTTGTGCCGTGCCGACGCAGTCCGAGGCCATGGCGTCCGCATTCGAAGGGCCGCAGCTCGCGGCCCCGCCGTCGGCCACGGATCTGCAGATTCAAAGTCTGCAAGATCATGTGAAGACAGCGCCGAACAATTACGCAGGATACGACGCCTTGGGATTCGCTTTCTTTCAGAAAGCCAGAGAGACCGGCGACATCACCTACTACGATTTGGCTGAACAAACGCTCAAAAAGTCTCTCGTTCTGGCCCCGCAAGACTTTCGAGCCGCAGATCCACTGGTTCACATGGCGTCGGTCTACATGGGCGAGCATCGCTTCTCGGATGCCCTCGCTTACGCGCAAAAAGCGATCGGCTTGGGCTCGGGGAGTCTGCCCGCGTTCGCCATCGAAGGCGACGCATACACCGATATGGGCGATTACGACGACGCGGCGGCGGCCTACAACATCATGCACGTTCTTGGTCAGGCGACCTCATCACCGGTGGCGATCGCATACATGGACAACAGTCGCGTGGCATATCTGCGCTACTTGCACGGAGACTCCGCGGAAGCCATCCGGCTGATGAAGGGTGCCCTCGCGGCCGCGCTCGAAACCAATATTCCCCGGGAAAATCTCGCGTGGCTCTATTTCGAATTGGGCGAGCGCTATTTTCAAGCGGGTGACCTGTCAAATGCCGATTTGTCGTATCAGTCAGGCATGACTGTCGATCCCAATCACTATCGCTCCATTGCCGGTCTGGCGAAGGTTCGGGCCGCGCAAGGCAGATTTGAAGAATCGGTCCAGCTCTATCAACGCTCGATTGCCATTATTCCTTTTCCCGTCTACGTCGCGGAACTGGGCGACGTTTACAGAAAGTTGGGACGGAGAAAAGAAGCCCAGCGGCAGTATGACCTGGTCGAGTACATCGGGCACCTCAGCAAACTCAATCGCGTACTGGCCAATCGCGAGCTGGCTCTGTTCTACGCAGATCAAGGAATCAAGCTACCGGAAGCCCTGGAGCTTGCGAAAAAGGAACTTGAAATCCGGCACGACATCTACACCTGGGACACGCTGGCCTGGGTTCTCTCGAAGAATGGCCGCCATCAGGAAGCGGCCGAAGCGATCAACAAAGCTCTGGCCCTGCACACCAACGATTCCCTGCTCCTGTTTCATGCCGGAATGATTTACCACGGCCTCGGGAAAGACACCGATGCGCGCGACTTTCTGAGCCGCGCGTTGCAGACGAATCCGCATTTTCACATCTATCACGCCGAAGTGGCCAGCCGCACCCTGAAAGAAATCTCTCAGGCGCAGAACCGAGAATTGAGCCATGCCCAGTAATAGTGGGAACAAAAACAGGAGCGATCGCCGCGGAACACGGTTGGTTGTGTTTCTGTCCCTTTTGCTGCTGAGTGTCGTCCCCATCTTCGCGCACCCCATGGGAAATTTCAGCGTCAATCATTATTCGAAAATCAAGGTCGGCCAAAGATCGATTGAGATCCGTTATCTTGTGGATTTGGCTGAAATTCCCACGTTTCAGGAGATGCGGCAGTTCGACATTACCCCCAAGGTCGACGATCCGAGCGCCTCCCGCTACCTCGACCGGCAAGAGCGACTCTTGAAGCAAGGACTCTCTTTGGAGAGCGATGGCCAAGCTGTTCGGTTGGATACGATCTCTCGCCAGCTAACATTCGCCGACGGCGCCGGCGGACTGCCCACGATGAAAATCGGATTCGTGCTTCGGGGCAAACTCGATGTCCCCGCCGGCGCTCACAAACTTTCCTACTTCGATAACAACTTTCCGGGACGGGCGGGTTGGAAGGAGATCGTGGTTCTAAGCGACGGAGTTACGATTTCGAACAGTTCCGCTCCCGGCACCGATCGCAGCCAGGAACTGGCCCGCTATTCAAGCGATTTGTTAAATAGCCCGCCTCAGCAGTTATCTGCTGTGGTCGGTTTCGAGACCTTACCGTCAGCCTCCTCCCAGCGCACGGTAGCTCCGGGAAAAAGAATGGCGCGTCCGTTTTCGGTAGCGCAAAGACTGGGGCCGCCGTTGGGAGCAGTCCTTTCGTCGAAGCCGAGCGAAGCCGCGGAAACCTCCGGTGCTCCGCTGCGACCCGCGGACCGGGCGAGCGCAAATACGCCGCGCAGCCGTTTTACTGAGCTGATCTCGACCGAGCGCAGGTTGAGCTTTTGGGTCTTGTTGTCAGCCGCCCTGATCGCCGCCGGTTTGGGCGCGCTTCACGCACTGGAGCCGGGACACGGCAAGACCATCGTTGCCGCCTACCTTGTTGGTTCCCGCGGCACAGCGAGTCATGCCGTGTTGCTGGGCGTCGTCGTCACAGCCGCGCACACGGCGGGCGTCTACCTGTTAGGTGCCGTGACTCTGTTTGCATCGCGCTACATCGTCCCGGAACAGCTTTATCCCTGGCTGGGATTAATTTCCGGGCTGAGTGTCGCTGGAATCGGAATCTTCATTTTCCTGCGACATCTGACCGGGGAGAGCGGAAAGCATTCGCATACCGCCAGAGAACGGCATTCCCACTGGTTTGTTTCCATGCTCAAGCATCCCGCGCCCAACCGAGGTCAGTCCGCGGAGCCGGCGAATCAGGTGACTATGGCGGACGATTCGAAGCCGATCGAGCGTACCCTGTCGTTGCGCGAACTCTGCTTGCTGGGTATCACTGGGGGAATCGTGCCTTGTCCGGCGGCTCTGGTCGTGCTTCTGAGCGCCTTCTCCCTTCACCGCATAGGCTTTGGGTTGTTCCTAATCACCGCGTTTAGTTTTGGACTGGCAACCGTGTTGGTAACGGTTGGCTTAACCATGGTCTACGCCAAACGTTTGGTGTCGTCCCGTCTGCCAACCGGGAGCGCTGCCCTGCGCTACCTTCCCTTATTGTCATCGGCGTTCATGGTGGCACTGGGTGTGGCAATTACGGCGTCTGCGATCGCGTCGGTCCCTATCTGGCAAGGGCTTCCCTCCAGTGACAAATTGGTTCCATTCGCAACCATTGTTCTGTTGGGATTGTTTCTGGGGATGCGGCATTCGACCGACGCCGACCACGTGGTGGCGGTGTCCACAATTGTAAGCCGCCAAAGATCCATCAAAAGCTCGACCATGATCGGGTTGCTATGGGGACTGGGGCATACCCTGACGATTTTTCTTGTTGGATCCGCAATTATCGTCTTCGGAGTCGTAATCCCTCCACGTCTCGGGCTGTCGATGGAGTTTTGCGTTGCCTTGATGCTGATCTTGCTGGGCGTGCTGAATCTGAGCGGTGTGATGCGCTGGATTACGGAGCACTTTACTCCCGGAGAAACGGTCCCCGCAGAGTCGCTGCGGACCGTTTCCACATGTTTCGCCTCCGAAGGCCCTGGTGTGACGAATCAAGGGGTTTCGGGCCGCGGGGAAACCTTCCTTGAAAGGACGACCGGCAAACTCGGCCTCTATCAGACCGTGCGGCCGTTATTCGTGGGTCTCGTACACGGCCTGGCTGGATCGGCGGCAGTCGCACTCTTGGTCCTCTCCACGATCAAGAGCCCACTCTGGTCAACAGCTTATTTGCTGGTCTTTGGTTTCGGCACCATGGCGGGAATGATGCTGATGACCGCAGCAATCTCCGTGCCACTGGTTTACACAGGGAACAGATTTTCCAGGATCAACCGGCATCTGACCGCGATCTCCGGTTTGGCCAGCACGGCTTTCGGCGTCTTCCTTGTTTACCACATCGGTTTCGTAGACGGACTTTTTACAGCGCAGGCGCACTGGATCCCGCAATAAGTACGAATAAGTGCAATCCGTTCGTAGAAGTCACACCGTAACTAAGATACGTAGGCGAGCCGAAGCAACTGCAACAGATTTTCGTCACGGGCGGTTGCTTCGGCGATGTCGACGAATCATGCAGAGAGGTATTTCGAATGAAAAATCTGAAATCAATCGTGGCTCTTGCGACGGCGCTGCTTATGCTGGGAGCTTCCAGCCTGTTTGCATCAAGCCATCGCGAAGCGCCCATCACGGCATTGGATCGCAGCGCGGATGTTACCGACTGGTACGCCTTCGTCAGCTACGACAATCCCAACAACGTCACCCTGATCTTGAACGTTGACCCGCTGCTCGAACCCGCCAACGGACCGAACTATTTCCCCTTCGATCCCAACGTGGTCTACCAGATGCTCGTCGACAACAACCAGGACGGAATTCCAGACGTCATCTTCCAATTCCGTTTCAGCACACAGATTCGCGATCCCAGGTTGTTCACCGGATTCGTTGGCGATCTCGCCGGGGTCCCGGCGATCACATCGCTGAGCGGCGCCGGTTCCGAGGGCTTGAGCCTGCGCCAGACCTATACCGTAACCATGATCAAAAACGGCAAGTCGACCGTCCTGAACGGTGGGCAAACGCTTTATGCCGTTCCTTCGAACGTGGGTCCGAAGACCATGCCGAACTATCAATCGCTGTTCAACCAAGGCATTAACAGCCTGGGCAATGGAATCACAGTATGGGCGGGAACCGCCGACGACCCATTCTTCATTGATCTCGGAGCTTTTTTCGACTCGGTGAATTTCCGCAGCGGCGTCGGTCCGGTCCTGTCGTCGGCGATCGATGCTGACAATACTCACAACTACGCTCCCGATGCCGTGGGCGGTTACAACGTCAATTCCATTGTGCTGGAAGTTCCCATCACACTTTTGACGGTGGACGGCATGATTCACCCTGCCAGCGCCAAGCAAGCTGTCATCGGGACCTATGGCAGCACCGCGCGCCATCAGATCACGGTGCGGCAATCTCCGACTCCGGACGAAAACTTTGGCACGCTTCAGCAAGTGAACCGCGAAGGCAACTCGCTGATCAACGAAGCCATCATCGGCACCGGCTTTAAAGATCGTTTCAGCATGGATTTTCCGGTGAACGACAAGCAGTTCGCGAGCTTCGTTCTCGAGCCGGTGGCGGCGGGAGTATTGAGCTCATTGGGCGTTCCGGTTCCACCGAATCCGCGCAAGGATCTGCTCCTTCTCGTACAGTACGAACCTCCCATCTGTCCCGGGTGCGGACCAAAGGACGCAGGCCCGGTGGCCGATCTTCTGCGTCTCAACACCGGCATTCCGCCGACACCGGTCGGCAGTCAGAACCGGCTCGGCTTCATCGCCGGAGACGTGGCCGGCTATCCCAATGGACGCAGGCCGATCGACGATGTGTTTGACATCTCTCTCCGGGCCATCGAAGGTATCCTGGTGGATTCCTCGAAGTACGGTTTGGCTCTGGGGGATGGCGTAAACACAAAAACCGAGGGCTTCAACAATTCCTTCCCCTACGTCATGCCCGCGAACAGTGGTCGCAACAGCGCGCACACTGGACCGGGACAGGCAGGCTGCACCGGACAACCCGGCGGCATCTGCCCGGTGGAGTAGCGGACCCTTATGGCCGTCGCACTAAAACGCGACGGCCACGATTTCTTCCTCGAGAACTGAGGCAATCCATGAAGAGAACAATTTCGATGTTGGGCGTGGCGATGATGGTTGCAACCTTCGCTGCTTCTCAAAGCCTAACCGGGCCGGCAAGTATGGATCGTTCGGCGGCGGCGCAAAGCATCGCGGAAGCGCGCAAAGCGATCAGCGACAAGCCGATGGAATATGCGGGGTACAACCTTCTGGCAGCCGCGCTGGTTCGCCGCGGACAGGAGAGCTCCGACGCTGGTTTCGACGCTCAAGCCGAAGACGCAGTCAAGAAATCGCTGGAAATAGCTCCCAACAATTTTGACGCCGAAAAGATACGAGCCTCGATCCTTCTGGGCAAACACGAGTTCCCGGCCGCGCTGGATCTTGCCACGAAACTGAACGAGAGAGTGCCCGACGATGTGATGGTCTATGGTTTGCTGACCGACGCGAACGCGGAACTCGGCAATTATAAGGAGGCGGAGATTGCGGCACAGTGGATGCTCAACCTTCGCCCCGGCAATTTGCCAGCCCTGACCCGGGCTGCGCGTTTGCGCGAGCTCTTCGGGGAAACGGAGGGTGCATATGAACTGCTAGACCTCGCGTATCAGTCGACGGCCCCGACCGAAACTGGAGAACGGGCACGGATCCTCACGCAGATGGGCCACCTCCGGTTGGCTTCCGGCAGCACCGACGCGGCGGAGAAACTTTTCCGGCAGGCATTGACATCGTTTCCGAACTATCCCGCAGCCCTCGGAAATCTTGCCCAAGTTCGCATCATGCAGAAGCGTTACCCGGAAGCGGTAGACCTCTTGCAGCAGCGCTATCAGGCCGTGCCACGTGCTGAACACCTCTATGATCTGGCTGAGGCCCTCGAGTTAGCGGGCCGGGACGCCGATGGCGAGAAGGCGTTTGCTGACTTCGAATCCAAAGCACTGGCGGAGTCGGTCCGGCATGACAATTCCAATCGCGAACTGATTTTCTATTATGCCGACCATGCTCACTTGCAGGTCAAGTCGTTGAACACAGCCAAGCTGGAATACGCGTGGCGTCACGACGTGTACACGCTCGATGCCTATGCTTGGGCGCTGCACGTCAATGGTCAGGACGCCGAAGCCCGCAAACAGATTGAGGCCGCTCTGGCCGTCGGCGTTCGCGACGCAAAGCTCTTTCGCCACGCAGGAGAAATCGCTTTAAAAACCGGAGACGTTCCGGCTGCCGAACGTTACCTGAAGCAGTCCGCCGAACTGAACACGGCGGACTCAGATCGGGCCCGGCGCACCTTGGCCGGGCTGATGACTCCGTCAGAACGATAGAGCGCCAAGACCAGCACCAGTTGTACTGCTCTGTGAATTCTGCGCGTAGCCCTCCGCAAGCTCGGCTATGAAGATCGCAATCAGACCCCTAAAAACCCGGCTGCTGCCGAAAACGGAGTGCAAAGAAAGAGGAGATTTTCGACAGAGTGCTCCCTGCCTCAGCCGCTCATCACGAAAACCTCTAACTGCGAGTAGCCAGTGCCTCCCATTCGCGGTGGTTTAGATTTACCGCCTCGATCAAGTGGCACGAGCCAGGAACTCGTAACACCCAGAACGGACGTGTAGTCCCGAGATACAAGCGGCGGTGAAATCCGTTTTGCATAGCTGTCCGTATCCTCTATGTGAGACCGCCAGGCCCCCAAAAGAACAGCGCGGTTTCGGGCGTAGGGATGGCAAATTGTTATGAAATGCAATATCGGGCGGTCGAAGATCTCAATCTCCGCGCTGTTCCTTCTCGTTCTGTTTCCGCGCCCTGGATTCGCGCAGGCAGGAATTCTCACAGGCCGCGTCACCGATCCGCAGGGAAACGCTCTGACTGATGCGGCAGTACAGATTGTTGGCCGCGACCCTTCCAGGAAGGACCGTATTTTGGAGCAAATTACTTCCGGATCGGATGGTCGATTCCGACTGAACCTGGATTCAACCGGACAATTTGACATCAAAGCCGAGGCGGAAGGATTTCGGGCGGTGGTTCAGCCCGTGACGGTTCGCTCGGGCATGAATCCGGAGATCACTCTAACGTTGAGCCAGATCGCGACCCTCTCAGAAAGCGTCACCGTCACCGCCGATGTCAATGACCTCGACGTACAGTCACCCGATCCGGCGATAAAGGTTTTCGCTTCGGAGGATTTGCTGGATGCCAACCCGGGCCGTCCGGGTGCGCCGGTTTCGATTCCCGGCTACCCGATTGAGACGGCGTCGAGTGGCATCAAGGCTCCGCAGTACTTTGCGCCAGGCGTGGCGGGAGACCACGGCGAGCCGATAGCACAGTATGTGCAAGTGGGCAGCTACCTGGTGCCAAACAATCTTTCCGCGAATGCGCACGGCAACGGCTACTCCGATCCGAATGTTTATATTGCCAATGTGATCGAGAGCGTTCAGGTGGATGGAGGCGCGTACAACGTGCGCGAGGGCAATCACGCGCTGAACCTGGCCGCAATCTATGGGCTACGCTCGCATCTGGATCCGTTTCTCACGTTGACGGCAGACTACCGGGACCTCACCGCAACAGCGGGGATGAGCCCTTCAGCGAATTCATGGATTGCGATGGAGGGCTCGTTCGGCAACGGGTTTTTGGACCGCCTGGAGCACCGTAAGCAGTTCAAGCTCAACGGCGGTCAGATCTTCCATGCAGGAAATCATACGCTCACGCTGTTCGGAGTTGCCTACTACGGCTACGGTTATGTGGCGGGACTGCGGCCGCTCTTCGGATTCAACCCCGCCGATGCCGCCGCCGGCTGGGTACAATATCCGGATACCATCGATCCTAGACAAAAGGATCAGACCCATACGTCGCTGGTGGCGCTGAATGATGTGTGGAAGTTGAGCGATCATCAGGGTTTGCAGTTCTCGGGATTCCTCCGCACTTATAACCTGTCGCTGTTCTCCGACTTTGGATTGGGACTGATCCGGCAGAGCGAGTTCCGAACCGTGGCCGGCGGCAGTGTAGCCTACATAAACAAAATCACGAAAAACTTTACGCTTCTCGCTGGGACCGATTACGGGCGCGAAGCTCCACGGCGCGACAACCTCGATCACTACAACTTCTACAATCCCGCAGCTCCGTCCGACTACGGGCCTTTCCTCAAGGTCGATTCGAACAATGTAACCATTACGCCTGTGACGCCGTATGTTGCCGGCCAGGGTGAGCTGAGCAAGAATATTCACTACTACCTGGGCTGGCGGCGCGATGAAATATTCATCGATAACCAGGACCTGGTCATGCCGGAGAATTCCTCGAACAAGTTAGTGGGGGTGAATTCTCCGAAGGCCACACTCTCGATCGTTCCCGGAGAGTCTTGGTACCTTCCGCTGATCGCGGTCAGCTTTGGCAAGTCGTTCTTCACGGAAGATCCGAGAGTGGGAACGCCGTTGAACGACCCAAAAACCGTCGACCCGGTCGAGACGGCGCGGTCGTATCAGTTGGTTGCGAGTAAGACCTTTAACAAAACCGATTTCAAGCTGACGCTGGGCCATGAGACGCAATCCGCCGAATACGGCAAAATTGATCCGGACCAGGGATTGCAGTTCGATCTGGGACCAGGCCGCATCCGATACCTTGCGTTTACGCTGCGGCAGGGCATCCGTAAAGGATCGCTGCAAGTTACCTTGGAGCAGGCGGATGCGCGACTGGTGAACACATCCTTCTCGATTGTGCCAGAGGCGCCACGGCTGATCGCAGACCTCTCCGGGACATACGGGAAATTGCCATTCCACCTGCAAGCGAAGGGAGAGTTCGAGTACGTGGGCAGGAAGGTCGTGGGAAACGGATGCAGCGAGAGCAGCTACTTGAACGGCGACCCGCAGGCGCTCAACTACTACTGCCTCGGTGTCGCGAATAAGGAGTTCCGCTTGGCGGTAACGCGGCCCTTTTCGGATGGACGGCTCAACGTCGGGATAAACATGCTGATCGCCACAGGCTGGACGGGGCAGACCACGGAGAACTTCGCTTTGGCCTCTGTCTTCGGACCCGGGAAAGTGGGTATTGGGCCCGACGGATTGGTTCCCGCAAATCCTGTAAGTGAGACGGTCGGTGTGCGGATCCCTTCGTACGCGAGCCTGAACCTCACGTACAGATTTGGACGATGAGGGAAGGCACACTGCCGCATCCCTTGCGTCCCAATCCCCGAAACAAATTCCTTCAATTCGTTTGCGTACCGTCGCTCGCGTTCAGACCTATTGATCCGAGGGTTCGTCGTTTCACACCTTTGCCGGCCTTCAAAACACTGTCTAAGAATGCTTCAACCGCCGCTTCTCCATGAGGTTCACTTTGTTTGCAGGGAAGCGCCCGCTTCGTTCGCGATCAGAAAAGCTCCTTGGGCCCTGGCAGCGGTTTCGAGCGAACGCGGATCGTGTCGAGCCGACGCGGATTCCGACGACAGCTCAATTTCGCCAATTGCCAGTCGCGCGCGTAACTCATAAAGTCGATATCCGAACTTTCGCGTCGAGGAGAGTGTCGCTTCGAGTTCCCTTCAGGCGTCGGGTCCGAGGTTCCGGAGATGTTTCGCCGCCCGCTACCAAACGGCTCTTCCCGCTGTTGTTCGACGACCGGCTCTCCAACCGTCTCACCAAGATCCTCACACAAGCTGCGCAAACTACGCACAACCTGAGATTGGGCAGCGATTTCCCGGTTAAGCCGACTAACCAACAGGGACGCCTCTCGCTGGCGCATTCCAGCGCTAAGGCTGATTGATCATGAACGTCGACATCTCATTAAAGAATTTCCGGAGCACTTGTTCCGCCTCGCCAGGCAGCGAAGCCTTCCCCAAAGCATTATCCATCAACCGCATCCACCGGTCGCGGGCATTCTGATCGATGGAAAACGCAGAATGCCGCGCGCGGAGGCGGGGATGGCCTCTTTGTTCGATGTAAGTCTGCGGCCCGCCGAACCGGCCGATCAGGAAATCTCGAAGGCGCTGCTCAGCACCCGGGAGATCCTGCGCCGGATACATGGGTCCCAAAAGTTCGTCGTGCGGGACCTGCCGATAGAAGGCGGCGACCAAGCGCGTAAAACCTTCCGCGCCAATCACGGAATAAACTTCGAATTCCTGCATTGTCTTGGCTCTCCTTATCGAACTTTTCGCTATCGCGTGCTTATTTCTGAGTTAGACAACTTGACGGCAGATCCTTCTCTGACGTTCCTTCTGAAGGTCGACTTCTGACTCGATAAAATACATTGTCGCGTTTAATTCAATCACTTCTTGGAAATAACGGCGTTCGCAATTAAAACCGAGGTTCGCGATCTGCGGGCGAAGACGTTCGTGTTTACCGCGCAGAAGACGATGTATGGCGGCGAGCCAAAGGCGACACGGTGTTCGTCTGGCAAGCGGGAACGAGCGCGGGCAAGGCCTCGTCGCGCGTGGCGCGGTCACTTCTACCGAGGCCATCGCGAAGAAACGCGGAGTCGCCCCTCAAACACACCGCGTCAGCATTGCCGTCAAATGCAACGCCCTTACGAAGAGGCACTGGGGCGGAGCGAACTCAAACATTTTACCGACTGGAATGGTGGCCAGCCGGAAACCGAGCTCAGTTTCAAATTCTATCGGCAAGCGACGAACAAATCGTTGGGCATCCCGGGGATGAAGCGACGGGGTTTCTCGATGGCGCGCGAAACCCCATACTTCAGAAGCTTTCGACGGCGGACAGATCTTATTGCAGAGGGCTAACAGAACTGGTGCAGGTGGTGGTGGTTATGGCCGCCGTGCTGTAACGCAAAACGGCATCGGCGAACGAGCAAAAGGAGCGGCCGCCGGTCTGGTTTGGCGTCAGGGGCGTGGCGACCGCCGTATAACTGCCCGCTGGCGGGCCGCCCGAACCGACCGCGTTGAAGGAATAGCCGCTCTTGGTACCCGACGCCAACTGCGTATCGATGAGACAAGCGCCGGCCGACGTCGGAGGCGTGCAACTGGTGCCGCCAAGGGCTGTCAAGTTCGCAGAGTAGCCCACGGTCGGGTAAGCGGAATTATAGGAGATCATCGCTGTGTTGATGGTGCGAATCGAGGCCACAGCCGACGACTCATTCGCGGCGATACGAGCTCGAAGCAAATTCGGGATCGCGATTGCCGCAATGATCAGAATGATAGCTACAACGATGAGCAGCTCGATCAGAGAGAATCCTTTCTCTCTTCCCGTTTTAGAAAACTCCAGTTCCCTCTCGAGTGACTTAAGCACAGGCTCCCCCTTGGCATTTACTCAACGCGTCTTTACTCTGTAAAGTTTTGTGATCGTTCACCGCGTGTCTGCGATTCGTATATGGCTTCTTCTCGCCAGATTCCACCTTGCGTCAGCAGCGCGAGTTTGAACTTGCACTGGTACCTACTCAGGCGGCATCAACATTTGCAATTTGTCTTCCGACGACTCTCGAGCAGACTGGAACGTCGGTTACGAGAGTGCTGTTGCCGTCAGGACTGGGTCTTCGCGTGGGGCGCTAATGACACGATTCTAGACTATTCTCTTTGATCACGAGGGAGCAACCAACCGGCTGGCGAAGGCCGTTGTCAAAAGTCGATCCGCGCGGGGAGCAAGCAATTGACCGCGGCTGCTGAAGTAACGGACTCCTGGTTCTTGAATTTGGTCGAGCTTCTGCCCCATATAAGGCAGAACCGGAGCATTTGGGGCATCTGGAGAATCCCGGATTTCCTAGGGGGTTGCACTTTCTCTTTGCCGTTTTGACCACGGATGGTGAAGCGCCATGCCAAAACAGGACCCGCTTAAAGCGAATCATCCGTGTCGGTAGTGTCTGAAGGACGCTTCTTCAGACACTACCTCCGCGTTTTCGCACGGCGAGCCGAGAGTGCCGACTCGCCGTAACGTCCACCAAGCCCCTCGTCTCGGTGCTCCACCGGGTATGCAATCTACCTACCATCGTTCGGATCGAAGATTACGAGCTTTGGCGCTCTTCGGCGGGGAGGCAAAGCTCGAACGGGCCACATAAGGCGCTGCTCGGATTTTCAGGGCTTCGCAGGATGTTCTTTGCGGTTGCATTAGGGTTGAGGATGCAGGGAGGTTCGATGTAGGCTGAGACACGATTGGAACAATTTCGGCTTGCTGCTGTTGACGAGCCGTTAAGGATGTAATTCGTTGCCCGACGCTGCCAAAATCTCCGAACCGAACACCGATCCCGCCCCCACCAGGGGTGGCTTGTGGCGATTAGCTCAGCTCGTTGTTGTGATCGTAATACTAGGTACCCTGCAATATCTGGTCGCTCCGAGCCAGATGCACTGGCTTTATATTCTCCAGAGGCTGTACTACATTCCCGTGGTATTTGCGGGTCTGACCTTGGGCTGGCGGGGAGGATTAGGTATAGCACTGTTAGCCGGGGTTGCTTTTGCAATTGGCACTCCCTCCATCTGGACAGTAAGCAGCGTCGATGTCATGGACCAAATTCTGGAAGTGTGTGTTTTTTGCCTGGTCGGCACGCTCGCAGGAGTACTCTCTGACCGGCAGAGAAAACAAGAAGCAGATCTTCGCGCGACCACTACGGAGCTGCGCCAAGCGCAGCAGGAGTTGAAGAAGAACTTTGAAAACGTGAAGCTCGCAGAGCGGATCTACGGTCTGGCGCAACTATCGGCCGGGCTGGCCCACGAGATTCGGACCCCTCTGGCAAGCCTTGAGGGCGCGGCCTTGCTGGTGCAGAGCGAGACTCAATCCGAGGAACGGCGTCGCGAATTTCTTGACATTATCCAGAAGGAAAGCCGGCGGCTCAATCGCATGCTCACAAGCTTTCTCGAATTTGCCCGGCCCAGACAACCCGATCTCCAACCAGTCGAGATCGGTGACCTTGTGGACTCCGTGATTCTTCTGGTCCGGCATTCGGGGGAGACGGCCGGCTTCCAGTTGCAGAAGCAGATGCAACCCGACCTACCAAAAGTACACTGCGATCCTGAGCAACTGAAGCAGGTCTTGCTCAATCTGGTCATCAATGCGAGCCAAGCGATGGCGCATAGCGGTACGGTTTTACTGGATGTTCAGGGTGACGGAGCCAGTATCCAAATCGATATTCATGATCAGGGAGGCGGCATCGACGGGCAAAATCTGGACCGGATATTTGATCCGTTCTTCACGACCAAGGGGAACGGGACCGGCCTTGGATTGTCGGTTGCGTACCAGATCGTGAGTCAGCATCGAGGCAGGCTGAGTGTCATTCGCAATTCTCCTCAAGGCGTAACCATGCGAGTATCGCTTCCGCTTCAGCCGGGCCGGATATGAGCAAAGGCCGAATTCTTGTCATCGACGATGACCCCAGCCTGCGCAGGGTATTGCAAGCGCAACTGGAAAAAGAAGAGTATGAGGTCGAGGTCGCGGCCTCTGCGCAAGAGACGTTATCGGTTCTGCAGTTGCGGTCGTTTGAGCTATTGATTACCGATCTGAAGATGCCGGGCATGTCCGGACTCGATCTGCTCAAGGAAACAAGGTTGCGCTACCCACACACCATCATCATAATGCTTACCGCTTTCGGCACGGTGGACACGGCGGTCGAAGCCATGAAGGCGGGAGCCTATGATTACCTGACGAAGCCAGTTCATCCCGATGAGATGTCGGTTGTCGTGCGCCGTGCGCTCGAGCACGTACGTTTGGAAGAGCAGGTCCGCACATTACGCATCAGCCTGAACCAGAAGTACGGTTTTGAAAGCATTCTCGGCCGATCTGCCGTCCTGTTGGAGGTCTTAGACACTGCGGCCAGGGCTGCGCACGGCAACTCCACGGTGCTCATACGCGGGGAAACCGGAACAGGTAAGGAATTGCTGGCACGAGCCATCCACTTCAATAGTTCGCGCAGCAACAATCCGCTGGTAACCATCAACTGCAGCGCAATTCCGAAGGACCTACTGGAGTCGGAACTCTTTGGGCACCGTAGGGGAGCGTTTACGGGAGCCGTCGCCGACAAAAAAGGGAGAATCGAGTTCGCCGAGGGAGGCACCCTCTTTCTCGATGAGATCGGCGAAATGTCACCGGACCTGCAAGTCAAGCTGCTCCGATTGATTCAGGAAGGAGAAATCGAAAAGATCGGTTCCGAGGCAAAAACGAAGGTCGATGTGCGCATCATCGCCGCAACCCATCGGGATTTACAGGCCATGATCGAGGACGGTACTTTTCGCGAGGATTTGTACTACCGCCTTGCGGTAATTCCCCTCGTGATGCCGCCTCTTCGGGAACGCTTGCAGGACATTCCGGATCTGGTCGAGAGCTTCTTCCGCGAAAGCCGCAATAAGAACAACCGGCGTGACCTTATAATGCCATCAGCCTTGCTGCCGTATTTTTCCAGATATCGATGGCCTGGTAATGTGCGCGAACTCGCGAATATCGTAGAGCGTATTGTTGTTCTGGCCCGAGGAAACGAAGTTACCATCGAGGACTTACCGCAATTCCTGGCACGGGAAAGAGCGGGCATTGACGCTTTCGAAATAGACCTGCCTTCTCAAGGCATCAGCCTGGAAGCGATCGAGAAGGAGCTTATTGTAAAGGCGCTTCACAAATGCGATTGGAACCAGACACGCGCAGCTCGATATCTCGATGTGAGTCGCAAAACTCTCATCTATAGGATCGAGAAACATGGAATAAGAAAGCCGTCCGACAGTTTGGGAAGCAGCGAGTGACATCGCTTGAAGAGATGCTTGCCCTCAAAAGGCTTGCATCGGGGTTCAATTCCGTCCCTGGCCACCATCTTTATGTGATCCGGCAAGGCCGGCACGCTGCAGGAAATCTTAAAAAACGTCTGAAAATTGCGACCGCAGCGCTGCCGATCCGTTCAGCCCGGTCGTTTTCTCCGGTAAGACATCGGACGGAAAAGCCGCCCGGCCCCGGCGGTCGTGCAGGCACTGTTCATGAATGCGGGCTGCGAAAAGAATTTACCGACAACGTCCACATCACCGATGATGAGAAAGAGGCGGCGCATTCCTTTTCGGCGCCGTCCAGAAATAGCCGCGGTCTCACCAAGCCGCCCCGGTGATGGAACAAATCCGGCATCCTCATCCATGAGCCGAATCGAGAGCAGCTCGTTGGTGACACCGCAGAGGCAGGTTAAACGTCTGGAACTGGACTCACTTCCCTGTCGATCGTGAACCATTATCTTCAGTAGTCAAGACGAATGACGAGGCTGTCCATCCAACCCGACTGGAGGACGAATTCCTGCTGCCACGCCCAGCGTCGGAGCGACATCGACTGTCATTGCGCCATCCGGTCGCGATCCGTGACGAATGGTCGCACCATAAAAGATGATGGGCACATCGCGGTCGTACGCATATGGAGAACCGTGCACCGAAACGGACCGGGGACGACCGGCATCGAATCGAATAACCGCACAAGGTCGAAGTCCAGTTACGCGGACTGTTGCGATCGGAATCCCCGGCGGCCAAGGTTTTCAGTGACTCCGTTTATCCGAGCGTCAGTTCATGTTTCGCTGCTAAAAACTCAGTCTTAGTGAGAACTGCCCGAAACGGCGCTCGTCGTGGTTGCCGCCGGTGGCTATGTTGTTGAGGCCACCTTTCAGTGCGATGACCGGTAAAGGTGCGCCAATCGTTCCCGGGGTATTGAGCACATCCAAAGCATATCCGTTGACGAACAGATCGTGATGGTTGAAGACGTTGAACCCTTCAGCACGGAACTCAAGACCAAAACGCTCGGTGACTTTGAACTTCTTGGCCACGGCCGCATCCAGGTTCCACCCACCCGGACCCGTAAAAGAGTTTCTGCCAATCATGTTGGATGGAAACGGCCCGAAGTCGTCTATGCCCAGTGTCGGATTGAAGGGCGCGAGATCGTTGGCTCCGGGAATGGTGTTAACCAGAAATTGATTCGGACCAACCGCCGGACCCGAGGTAGCTCTGTAGCTGGCTATCGGCGTCGAGGGCACGATTCTGGGAACCCCAGCATATCCGTTTACGTTGAAGGTATAGTCATATGCAGCAAAGGGCACTCCGGTGCGTGCGGTAAAAATCCCGCTCGCCGACCAGCCTCCGAGCGCCTGGGTCGCCATGCCTTTTCCACTCCTAAACCACGGAGTCTCCCAAATAGGCGCTACGACCAAACGGTTTCCCACGTTGTAGTCCGAGTCGCCCCAGTCGAGCTTGGGGTTCAATGGATCCGTATAGCCGAGGTTGCCGATGCCATAAGAGGCGCCTTGGGTACCGTCATTGAAGGTCGAGCTCAGATCATCCAAGGAATGCGACCAAGTGAAGTTCGCAACCATGCTAAGACCAGTATCGTGGAAGTTCTGCGTCTGGAACTTTAAGTTGAGGGCATTGTAACTGCTTTCTCCATTGCTGCCTCGGACATTGACGCCAGCGTATGCATCGTTGGGTCGCGTGTAGCAAGCAAGACCCCCTGTCGCTGGGTCGGGTAAGGGGCACGCGCCCCCCGTCAACGGGTCAGTGCCGGTGTAGAACGGCTGACCCAGGTATTCCTGACCGCCGGCGATGGGGTTGCCCACAATGACGTCATAGAGGTGAACGCCGTGCGCGCCGCTATACTCCGCGGCAACGATCGTGTTGCGGGCGACTCTATGTTCCAAGGCAAGGCTCCAGAATTGGGTCTGCGCCACGTTAATGTTCTGGTTGACATTGCGCAGTTCGACCGGAGGGAGCGGAACTGCTGGACCGGCAACCGCCAGAGGCCCCAGGTTACTGTTGGTGACAGGTACGTTGTAGGCCTGTAGCACGCCGTAATTTGGGACGTTTTGTATCGTATTGAAAGTGACGTTCCCGAAGTTACGCTCATAGCTAATCCCGAAACCGCCCCGCAGGCTGGTGTCGCCTTTTCCAGAAAGATCGTAGGCGAAACCGACGCGTGGCGCGGCCGTGCCCCATCGCGGCGCCCACAGCTGACCAACGGGACTCGGGGTAGCAAGTTGGACGGTTCCGGTGGCTATTTGCTGATAAATATTTGTGCCGGGACCGTAGTAAAGATTTGAGTCGAGAGCCTGATTATCATTGTGCTGTACGCCGTAATGCTCATAGCGCAAGCCATAGTTGAGGGTGAGCCGCGGTGTTGCCCGAAAACTATCCTGTGCATAGACGGCCCAGTCTTTGTACCGATAGCTGCGAGAGAAGCTTGGCGAGGTTACCGGCGGCGTTACTTCGCAGCTTGACGTTGGAATCTCGCTGCCATCGGCGTTCGTTGCGCACGGAAGCTTGCCTTGCGGGTCGATCGCCGCCTCATAATAGTCCAAGACGCCGGTTGTCATCGCCGTTAGCGCCGCCTGTGGACCGGTCGGCAGAACCTCTACTGCTTGCGCATAAGCTCCGTAGGCATTGTTTAATTGGATGTATGTGAACTGGCCGCCGAAGCGAAGAGAATGCTTGCCCCTGGTCCATGCCACATCCTGCTCTAATTGAAAAGTGTTCTGGGGACCGCCGTAGGGTAGCCCGCCCTCTCCGGGTGACATGTAATTTTCCAATCCCGGGAACTGAATCGAGAGGCCATTCACGGAAGCCCCTTCAAACATCAACCCGGGTATGTTTTGCAAGGCTGGGTTGTAAGTATTGGGGGCGGCAAACCGGGAAAAACTGATCTTCGAATTGCTTAGCAGGTTTGATGTGAAGCTATGGGTAACGGAGAACAATCCGGTGTCGTTGTTGTTAGCCGTACCGACGTCGTATTGCGGATACGCGCTGTAATAATAGGTACCCGAAAAGAGGAGTTGGTTTTCCTGGCCGAAGCGAAAGAACATTTGCGTTTTATCGCTCAGGTTGTAATCGAGACGGCCTAGGATCCGGTACGTGTTCTGTGGAAAATCGCCGCCCGCATCAGCATCGGCCGCGAAGCTGACTCGTTGCAGAATCGGCGTTGCCGCGGGAACGGACGGGGGGAGCGTAATCCCGAGGGCCGACGCGGTGAAAGTGGTAGAGGTTTGGCTTAGGTAAGGAGTACTCCCGAATGCATCGAAGTAGGACTGCACGTTCGGAGCCGTATAGCCCAGAAACGCCGTGGTTGGTATCAATTCCGTCTCGATCGCCGCGCTGCGGACTCGGGTCCATTCCGTACTTCCAAAGAAAAACAACTTATTCCTGAAAAACGGTCCCCCTATGTCGAAGCCGAACTGGTTACGAGTGTAGACACCCTTCGGAAGGTCATTGGCCACGTTATTGTAAGTGTTGGCCGTGTAGGCCGAAAGCCGGTTGAACTCCCAAGCGGAGCCGTGTAAGTTGTTACTGCCTGACTTGGTGGTTAGATTGACGACTCCGCCCGAGGCGCGCCCGTATTCAGCCGAGAAGTTGTTGCTGATTACACTATATTCCTGCACTGAATCAACAGGAATCTGCTCGCCGACGATCGCACCGAATATACTCACATTTTCTATGCCGTCCAGCAGAATCTCGGTCCCCGATTCCCGTTGCCCGTTGATGGCGTAACCGACGCCGCGGCTGGCAATATTCTGGCTGCTGTTGCTGTTGGTGGTGGTGTTATCGCCACTGCTGACATTGCCGGAAAGCGCCACAAAATCGTAAGGATTGCGAGTAAGGCTGGGCAGTTGTGCCAATTGCTGTGTGTCGATGAGCTGCGAGAGCTCCTGCGTCTCGGTGTTCACCTGGGTGGCCGATTCGCCTACCACTTCCACTACAACCGAGCTTGAACCGATTGTCAATTGGGCATCCACCGTGGCGATTCCGCCCACGCTGACCTCCACGGTGGTCCGGTAGGTTTTGAATGTCTGGCTTGTGATCGTCACCTCATAAGTGCCTGGCGTGAGAGCCGGAATCGTATACTGGCCAAGGGCTCCGGTGGACGCGGTTCGTTCGGTTCCGTTCGCGATACTCTTCGCGTTTACCTTGGCCCGGGCAACTACCGCTCCC
>Ga0181522_10000161_pt1 | contig 54037 bp, 50 predicted proteins | sample PEATcosm2014_Bin_27_FD_121103 | JGI IMG/M metagenome (GOLD analysis project Ga0181522, IMG submission 121103) | Peatland microbial communities from MTU Mesocosm Facility, Houghton, MI, USA - PEATcosm2014_Bin05_10_metaG | ecosystem: Environmental > Terrestrial > Soil > Wetlands > Peat | place...
CGGTCATCCCGGCTCCGCCGGGGTCTGACAGCCCCAGCAACATCGCCGGGTTGCATCTGTACAGCGACCAACTGCCCGGGATGGTTTATTGCCCGCCGGTTTACCTGGACAAGGCAGGGCAGGTCTATCTGGCGGAAAACATGGCGTTGGAGTTTACAAACAGAATGACCAAGGTCCGGGCCCGATGGATCCCAGCCGGTCCACAATTCACCAAATGGGTGCAAACGCCCTGAGGAAACCGCCAAGGCGCCAGGACGCAGAGGTTTGACACGGATTGCACCGAATCCCGCGATGCGGGACGGATTCCAAACCGCTAAAAACGCGAAAACTTCCGCTTCAATCGTAAATCGTAAATCAGTAATCGTAAATCCTGACGCCCCGCTGGCCAATCTCGCCAAGATTCAATTGAAACTTTATTTTCTATGAGAGCTATTGACCCAATTGTGGTTACCCCCAGCCTAGTGGAAATCGGTAAATTTTCAACATTACCGAAAACTAGCTGTTTCCTGAAAACCGGGAGTATGTCTTTTTCGCTATATGGACGGCATTCTAGCACGGTCCAATTTGCATCTTCAAAACCCATTTTAAACGTTTCTGCCAACGCATATGCATGTTCGTTGTCTGGAGGATATAATATAATTACGTCTTTTTTTGGCTTTCCTTTTAATGCAGCGGCAAACTGCGTCTCATCAACGGTGATATATTTTAGCACTTTCAATGCTAATAAATTGTTTGATTGGCGAAGTTCTTCAGACGTTTGCTCAAGCTTGGCGGTTTTGAGTCGGGCATTTGAAACTTGTAAATCTGATATTCCGTACGCGACGCGGCTTGCTCCAAACTCAATAATTAATCCGCCAGCTACTAGAAAGACCGAAAAAAATTCTGCCCACAATGTCTTTCCGCGCATGAATTTTGCAAACTTATCAAGGATTGCTGGGTTTAGGCGATTATCGAACCATGCGGAGAATTTGGCTGTTTTCTCAGCTTTTGCTATCACATCTGCAAGCTCAATTACAATTCCAACGATTACGATTGGAGAACAAACCAGCCTCTGGGCGCTGTTTTGGTTGCTATGAATTTATTTCCAACAGTAAATGCCGCACCTTCGTCAACTCCAGATTCCCGTCTTTCGACCAATATGTTGAAGGTTGTGATTGGGCCGGACAATTGACCTAAAGACGTTTGACAGCACAGAATCAAAACCAATGCTATTTTATACCACCATGCCGCAATATGGCGCAGGCTAGTAAGCCCCGCAATCGATTCCCAAAACCAAATTAGTGCACTACCAAATTGCCTTCTGTCTGTCATTTTTTGATTATTCCTGTTCACAGATTGGGCAGAAGATTCGTAAGTGGCTCGCCTCTTATTCCTTTCAAGAATTGCGCGTAATATTTGTATTTCCGCTTGTTCTGGAACTATTCGCGAATCCGGGTCCGGTAGATTACACGCAATTGCTGCTTCGTGGATGTTGTCTCGCTGTACCTGTAATTCTGGCGGTGGCGCATCCATTTTTGTTGTGATTCCGACGCTTTCAACTGTTCCGTCCTGGTCGATGCTTCGGAAAAATGAGGACATAGAACGCTTTACTTCGGGATCACGCTTCAAGTCCTTCGTTGCGTCGTAAATGTTTCGCGGAACGATTATTTCCTTTTCGCCTTGAATGATAACGACAGAGTCATCTTTGATTTCGATTTTGACATCGTGGTTAGGAGCAAAAGTGTGTTCGTAAATAAAAGCTGCGACAACCCCGAGGACGATATTCCTTACCGAATCACCGCTGAAAAGATTTCGGGCGCTCCGGTATATGGCCCGTATATGAGCCTTAAAACTACCGTTACCAAGTGCCTCAACGACAATTTCTATATCGTAACCAGGGTTGATTTGGTTATTTGCAGCCTTGGCGGCGTCAGCAAAGCTGACTAGTGCAGATGCCAGTGTGTAGGCATTGATTCGACTGCCTGGGCACCCGAAATACAAAACGATGTCATCACCAACTTGGCGGATGTCAATTTTTTGCATATTGGTTCCGATCGGTTTGCGATAATTTCAACTGGCTACCCTCTGATTCAAACCCGGAAGACATGGTGGCTTTAAGTGTGCGCCGGAAATCCGGCAACGGCAATAATTAGTTGATATTTCCGCGTAAAAGGCATTTGGCCTAACGCGGCTTACGGGGCGGGACGCCGGCGGGGTGACAATCCTCGCATTTCACAAAGTGGATGTTGTGCTTGCTGGTGAGCGTCTTGAAGGTCGTGTCCATGGTTTCCACATCCAGGCCGCAGTTGGACAGGCGCGGATGGCACAGGAGGCAGGAGGCCCGGGCGTTCTGGTCGTGGCCGGTGTGGCAGGCGATGCAGCTCAATCCTTCGTGCACGCCCACACAGGTGCGGTCGTCGCCGGAGCCCGCCTGGAAGGTGTGGTCGGGCGCATGACATTGGTAACACACCGCCTGCCGCGCATCGGGCGCCACGGTCACCGGCTGGGTTCCGTCCACGATGTCCGGTAACGGCAGCATCGCCGCCGGCAAATGGAGCTGCTCCCGGCGGTCGTAAAATGACAGCGACGGGCGGTAAGGTGCTGCGTCCTCTTTTTGCTCGCTGGCGGGACGCATGGCCATGGGCAGACCGTGTCGGTGCACCGCGTGACAGGCGGAGCAGGGGATGGCCGGTTCATCCGGATGAATCGCTGCCGGCACCAGATGCCAGGGACCTTTCGTGTCAACGGGCTGGACGAGGGCGGTGATGCCGTGTTCGAAGTACATCCCGTGGCATTGCAGGCAAAAATCGCTCACAATCCGGTTGGTGTTGTGGCCGGGATCAAGAAAGATCTGGCCGTAGGTCGCGTGGTGCGGTCCGGCTGTCCAGGCGGCGTATTCCTGCTGATGACAATTGCCGCAACGGGCGTTCATGCCGCGGCTGATGTCTTCCTGCCGGAGCAGGAGCCGTTCGGGGACCTGTCCGCGGACGTGACGCCAGAGCTGGCGCACATTGTTGAGATGAAATCCGGCATCGGTGGAATAAATGCTGCCATGACATGCGCCGCATTCGACGTTCCGGTGCGTGGAATCCATCAGGCTGTCGTAGGCGGGCTGGATTTCATGGCAACGGATACAGGCTTTGGCGCCCGCAGCCGAGTAGTAGATGCTCCCGGCCGGTATCGCCAGCAGGAGCAGGGCAAACGGGATGCCCAGCAACAGCCAGAGCTTTCGCCGAGTGCGGCCGGGCTTCATGAGTTAAGCCAACCCTCCAGTTTTCCACGAGCGTTTGATGTAATCGGCGGTGCGGTACGCGTTCGCCATGATGGTCAGCACCGGGTTGAAGCCGCCGTTGGTCACATGCACGCTCGCATCGGCCACGAAGACGTTGTCCACGTCGTGAAGTTTGCAGTGCTTGTCCACCACGGAGGTTTTGGGGTCGTTGCCCATGCGGCAGGTGCCGGCCTGATGCTGTCCGCCGCTGAGCCAGGACTGCGTCTTCTGCCGCCGCGTGACCTGGATGGCGCCGGCTTCCTTGAGCCACAGCTCGGCCTTGTCGGAGGCGAACTTGCAGAGCTCGAGATTGTGCGGATGATCCATGCCGGAGAGCCGGGCCACGGGGATGCCCCAGGCATCCTTGACCTTCGGATCCGCCTGCACGCGGGAATCGAACACGGGCATTTCCTGCGAGGGGCCCATGATGACCATGCTGCGGCGGAACCAGGTGCGCATGTAATCCTTGTGCGCCTTGCCCCAGCGCGGCGTGCCCGGCGGCGCCATGTTGGCCACCTGATAGGGCAGGCGGCAGAATTCGTTGGCCAGCAGCATCCCGCCGGTGAGGCCGGGATTGCCGTGGTTGAAATCGCAGATGGCAATCTCGGCGCCGGGCCCGAGGTCGTCATAAACGTCGTGATCGAACAGGCCGAACGCGCCGCTGTAGGCGTGGCCCTGGAGATTGCGGCCGACCCAGTCGAAGCGGTTGCCGAGTCCCTGGGGAAACAGCGCGCTGCGGGAGTTGAGCAGCAGGCGCGCGGATTCGATGGCGCCGCCGGAGACAACCACCAGATCGGCGGTTTGTGTCTGCCGGCGGTTTCCGCCATCGAAATAATCGACCGCTTTCGCGCGGCCTTTGGCGTCGAGGATGATCTCGGCGACGATGCAGTGCGTGCGCAACTCGCAGTGTCCGGACGCGAGGGCGGTGCGGATGACGGTGTTTTGGGTTCCGTTCTTGGCGTCGCATTCACAAGAGAACCCGCAGCACCAGCGACAGCGCATGCAGCCGGGGCGTCCGTTGTAGGGAACGGTGTTCCGCAGCATGGGGATGTGGAACGGATGCCAGCCAAGCCGTTGGGCGGCCGGTTTCAAAATCTGTGTCTCGTGCGAATCCGGCAGCGGCGGCATGGGCAGGGGCCGTCGGCGCGGCGCCTTGAACGGGTTGGGCTCAACATCGCCCGAGACGCCGATCTCGATTTCCGCCTTTTCATAAAACGGTTCAAGGTCGTCGTAGGTGATGGGCCAATCATCGAGCGTGCTCCCGGCCGGCACGCCGTAGATGGATTTCATCCGGAAATCCTGGGCCATGTAGCGCCAGGCCATGGCGCCGTAGCTGACCGTTCCGCCGCCCACGCACGCGGCGTTGTTGTTGTAATTGCCATCGGCGGGCCAGACAACCTGTTCCCGGCCATCCGGGAACACGAACACGCGCGGTTCCTTTTCCTCGTCCGGACCGCAGCTTGGACCCAGGACGGTGGTGCGCTGATTGCGCAGATCATCCTTGCGGTCCTGGTCCGGCGTAATCCAGCGGCCGCGCTCGAGCAACACCACGTCGAGACCGGCCTCGGACAATTCCTTGGCGACCACGCCGCCGCCGGCGCCCGAGCCGATCACCACCACGTTGACATGTTTGAGGCTCACGATCAGACGGAAGGAACGTTGGGGTTCGGGCTCCAGGGAGCGGTGAGCGGGCGGCGGCTGCGCACCGGTGCGGTGGGCAGGTTGAGCATGTGCCAGCTTACCGCGTCGCGATTGCCGCCGTGGCGCGGTCCGCCGTAAAATCCCTGCATGGTGTGGTCCACCAGCCGGTCGAAAAATGCCGCGGCCGAAACCTGTTTCCAGATGTCGCCCGGCGCCTGGTTCGCTTCGAGCTTGTGCAACAACTCATCCTGCTGAACGTCCAACAATTCAACGAACGACTTGTTGTAGAGCGCGAGGCTGGACTGGTGGATTCCCCGGAGACCGAGCCGGTAGAGTTGTTGATAGCGATGGTAGTAGCCGGCCAGCTTGCGATCGATGAATTGCACGACGCCGGCCCAGGTTGCCCCGGGATCCGCGTCGGCGGGGATGATGCGTTCGCACAAGGCGACGACGGTGGCTGATTCAGTTTCGTTGAGGAACCGCCAGGACGTGCCGGCCAAAACGGGTAATGGTGGGAACAGCGGGGCGGCCAGGAGGGTCGCGGAAGAGACCCGCAGGAAGAACCTGCGCGTCATGGGTTTGGCGGCTGTGAACGACTTCAATGCACTCTCGATTTGCTCACGATTCCAGAACCCGGTCAATCCACGCTTTTTGCCTGTGAACCGGCCAATTAAGGTGATGAAAGCGAGTTGATGGTTGAGAGTGGAAGGATGAAGGAAGGAAACATCGAACAATCGATCATTTTAACGCGGGCTGGCTTTTTTGATGAAACGTTTCCCGTGCGAGTTTCGTCTGGGTTGGCGTATGAAAATGTTGTCATTGGTAAAATCGACGCTTTTGGTTGCCGGCGCTTCATTGTTGCTCAGCGGTTGTGTGGTCCGCGAGCGGGTGGTTTATCAGCAACCGCCGCCGCCGCCGGCCGCGGTGGGCGAGGAAGTCGTGGTCACGGGCGCGCCGCCGCCGCCGATCGTGGAAACAGTCACCATTGCCCCCGGTCCGGCTTATGTCTGGGTTGGCGGCTGCTGGGTTTGGCGCGATCATTGGGTGTGGGCGTCAGGTCGTTGGGTCCGCCCGCCGCGCCGGGGTGCTGTCTGGGTGCAGCCCCATTATGAAAATCGCAACGGGGTTCATGTGTTCATCCGCGGCGGCTGGAGATACTGACCGGGAGACGGGAGACGGAAGAGGCCAAAGGCACGCGACTTTGGTCAAGCGATGTTGACAGGGAAGCCAGGAATCAAAATCCGGTTCCCCGTCTTTTCATAAACTTCAACGTTCTGCCTTTGGTCTTCACCTTGCGCTTTCAACCAAGCATTTCCCTTGAATCGGGGGCGGGGCGCGGGCAAGTTGGCCGGCCGATGAACCAACGGTTTGCCTGGCTGAAAATGTTCACGCTGCTGCTGGCGCTGGACCTGGCGTCCGGCCGCACACCGGCGCAGGCGGCGTCCGTCAACGGCCAGTATTATGTGCCGCTGGCGGATTGGGCGCGTGCAAACGGCCTGAGATGCACCTGGCTCAAGCGCGGCGATGAAATCATCGCCACCAACCGCACCACCCGGCTGGTGTTTGACAAGGATTCGCGCATGGTGGAAGTCAACGGGACTGATGTGGCGTTGTCGTTCCCGCTGGCGGCGGACCGCGGCACGCTGTACATCGCCCAATTGGACCTCGCCTCGGCCATCCGGCCGCTGTTGTTCCCGCCCCGGTTCACCGACGCCCGACGCATCACGACCATCTGCCTCGACCCGGGTCACGGCGGCAGGGACACGGGCAACCGCGCGCCGGGTTTTTTTTCCCATTACGAAAAAACCTATACGCTGGCGCTGGCGCTGGAATTGCGCAGCCAGCTTCAAAAGGACGGATTCAACGTCATCCTGACGCGCAGCAAGGACACGTATGTGGAATTGCCGGATCGACCGGCGCTGGCGAACCGGCGGGGCGCGGATTTGTTTGTGAGCCTGCATTTCAACGCGACGCCCAGCGGGAAAAACGAGGTCGAAGGGCCGCAGACCTATTGCATCACGCCTGTTGGCGCCAGTTCCACCGACGCCCAGGGCGAGGGGGCCAATTCCGGCGCGACGACTGCAAATCGCGTCGAGCAAAAGAGCCTGTTGCTGGCGTATCAGGTTCAGAAATCCCTGGTGAGGAATCTTGGAGCGAACGATCGTGGTGTGCGCCGGGCGCGGTACGCAGTATTGCGCGATGCGACGATGCCGGCGATTTTGATTGAAGGCGGCTACATGACGCATCCGGTTGAGAGCAAGAAAATTTACGATGCCGCCTATCGCCACCAGATGGCGCAGGCAATTGTGAACGGCATCCTGGCTTATCAAAGGCTGATTTCACCGCCGCCTCCGCCGGCGCTGGCCACGACCAATCCCAAAAGACCAAACGCTGAACGCTAAAGGCTAAAACCAGAGCAAAATGCGAAAAATCAATTCTTGGGGCGCGAATTAAAAACTTCAGCCTTCAGCCTTTAGCCTTTAGCCTTTGTTTGACATGAGCATCGCAACCAAAACCGGTGACGACGGCACGACCGGGCTGATGTATGGCCGGCGGGTGCCGAAGACCCATCCGCGCGTCGAGGCCTGCGGGGCGGTGGACGAATTGAACGCGGCGCTGGGGGTGGCGCGCGCCTCGGGGAAAAATGATTTCGTGCGGGGCAACCTGCTGGCAATCCAAAACGACCTGGTGGTGCTGATGGGCGAGGCGGGCGTGGCGACGGAGGACCTGCCGCGTTACGTGAAGGAGGGTTATTCCACCGTGACCCCGGACATGACTGCGAAGCTGAACTCGCTGATCAGCGAAATCGAGGGGCAGAAAGTGAGCTTCAAAGGCTGGGCGACGCCGGGCGGGACGCCGGATGCAGCAGCGCTGGACATGGCACGGACCATCTGCCGGCGCGCAGAACGACGCGTCTGCGGCCTGACGGAAATCGGCGGCTTGAATAATCTGGAGATCGTCATTTATCTCAACCGGCTGAGCGACCTGCTGTGGCTGTTTGCCCGCTGGGTGGAGACAAGGGTCTGAATTGGCGGCATTTGATTTACGATTTACGACGGCCTCTGCAATTCCAGGCGCCTGCGCAAACCGTATATCGTGAATCGAGAATCCAGCTAGTTTTTGGCGGCAGCTTGAGCGGCGGTGAGCTCGGTCCTGGCTTCGGCAAAATCTTTCTGGAACGTATCGCTTTTCTTCATCTGGCGGAAGATGGCCTGGGCAAAGACGCGTCCGGCGTAGATGTCGGTGGGATAATGCCGGGCAATCTCCACGCGGTGCCAGCCGATGGCGCGGGCTTCGGCGAGAATGGCGTCGTGTTTGTCGGGGCACAAATCAGCCAGCACGAGGGCGAGCACCATGGATTCCGTGGAGTGGCCGCTGGGATAGCTGAAACTTTTTTCCAATTTCCCCGACGCGAGGCTGGGATCGAGAACATACGGACGCGGACGTTTATAATAATCCTTGGCGTTGTCGGTCACAGCGGCGGCGTCCTTTTGCACGCGTTCAAAAAAGGCCGTGGTCTTCGGCAGGCTGTTCGATTGAAAAAAGGGCCCGATGGCCGGGGTGAAATTGAAAACGGAGAATTTCTTTTCCGAAAAGGCAATGGCGACATCATTGGGGGGGGCCGCGCGGCAAACGGCGCGGACTTCCGCCATGTCGGCGTCCTGCTCGGGTGAATCCGCCAGCGGCGGCGGCGCAAGCAGGTTTGTGGCATTGGGTTTGCCGTCGGCCAGATAATGCAGTTGGCTGGTTGCAACCGGCCGGGTCGGTTGTGCCATCGTGTCGTCCGCGCGCAGCGGAACAACGAGCACAATACCAACCAGACAGGCGCTGGAAAGGGCGAGCAGGAAACGAGCCTTTAGTTTCATAAAGAGAATGAATACGAAATGGCGCAGGTAAATCAACCGATTCAGTTTATGACTGGGTTTCCCTGCATATCCCAATTGATGTCCGGGCGGCCGGGATCTTTGCCGGCAGGAGCAATTTGGCCGGCCGTCGGGCCGGAAGTGAGAACGATGGTGCCGTCGGATACGACGTAGTTATATTTATTCCAGGCGGCATGGCCGTCGGCAAAGGTAATCTGTCCGCCCTGATTGTGCCGTGAGGAGAAGCGCGTGGTGTAAGACTGCGGTGTGGCCAGATCAAGCTGGTTGGCGCCGACGGGCGGATTGGGATCGAAGGGAAAATACGGTTGCTCGGCGGAGCGGTTGCGGGTATCCGAAAACAGCACGTAGGCTGAAGGATGCACCATGGTTGACTTGACATTGACGATTGGGGGATTGGCGGTGAGATTCATGTTGGCAGGGCCTTTTGAATTCATGCCATAGGAGAACAGCGGGCGTTGGCCCTGTAGCATGAAGCCATGATTTGGATCTTGGTCTGTGGCATCAATGCCTTGGGTGAAGACCGTCGGGTCGGTGAATATGTTCTGGCTTTGGGATTGGTTGAACTGCAATTTGAGTGCACCGATGGCCCATTCGTACAAAGGCTTGCTCCCGACCAAAGGAGGCAGGACATTGAACCAGACATCATCGCCTACGGAGGGTTTGACATTGTAATGGTAGGCGGCGATGTCCGTCCATATCGGATTATCTTCATCGGACGCGGCGGCATAGCTTGCCTGATAACGCGGCGTGGGAAAAAAATCGTCGTTGTCATCCACATACAAGGTATCGGCCAGACCCCACTGCTTCAAGTTGCTCAAACACGCCGTCTGTTGGGCCTTGGCTCTGGCTTTGGACAACGCGGGCAGCAGCATGGACGCCAGGATGGCAATGATGGCAATGACCACCAGCAACTCAATGAGCGTAAATCCGCGGGTGCCATGGTTTTTTTTGTTTGGATAGTGAGCCCTATTCATTGCTCCAAGTTCTCAATCTGATGTTACGATCTAATGTCTGAAATGTTACGAGTCTGTGACATGAATAAAGCGGGTTCATTTTTATTCTTTTGTTACCTAATCGTCACCTATGGGTCGTTTTTTTGTAACCTGACAATGGATAATGCCCCGAGCATCAATTGGAGTACGGTCGATTTTTTAAACAGGAAGCCAAACAACCAATTAAAAAAATGAAAATAAGAAATATTGTCTGCATTGCGTCGCTGCTGCTTGCTTCGTTGTCCGGAACGAAAGCCGCCACCGTCCTCACCACTTGGAATTTTGACAGCGCGGGCGGCCCAGGTGTCAACGCCAGCCCGGGGCCCTCGACCGGTTTCGGCACCGCCGGGGTCTTCGGCTTCGGCGGGAGCAGCAGTCCGACGTTGGTGTCCCAGGCTGGCAGTTCCACGCCGGGGCTCCCCATTGCGTGGAGCGTGGGTAACACCGGCGGCGCGACCGTCGGCTGGTCCACGAACGCGGCCTTCGGCACGCAGGGTGCCAAGTTCGCTGCAAGCACTTTCGGATATTACAAGATTCAGGTTTCCTTCGACGTTTATGCCCAGACAAACTCGGAAGCCGCCCTGCTGGTTCAGTACTCCCAGGACGGCCTTTTCTGGCAGAATGCCAACATCACTTCGGCGGGCTCGGCGGGCATATTGGCCACAAATACTAACCCCGCCAACGGGATTGTGACCAACTTTTCCTACTTAATCCTCACGAACAGCACCACGGCCGGTTGGAATAATGGGGTGACGGTTGATTTGACCGGCGTTCCTGGGGTGGCCAACGACCCCAATTTCGCCATCCGCATCGTGAATGCCGCCACGGGCACGAACTGCCTCGACACGACGGGTGCCATCTATAACAGCGCCAATAATGGTGACTGGACGCTGGACAATGTCACCTTCCAAGGCATTTCCTTTGACACGGTGGCGGACTGGTCGTTTGACAACATAACCGCTGCTAAACATATCAACAGACCGATACCTGCCATCTCCAACAACACAGCGATCGCCTTTTGTATGGGCTTTGGCACACCCGCCAACCCATTGATCTCTGCCACTTTTACTCCAAATAATAGCACCAATGACGCGGATGTTACTGCCAACGGAGCACCTTACAGTTCAACCGGCCCTGCCGGACAAAACGTCTGGCGTCTACGCGGGCAGCCGGGAAACGGCTGGCTTTCCACGCAGCCGATCGGCAGCCAGGGTGCCGAGATTGATGTCAGCACGGTCAATTACACCAACATCATTGTGACTTTCGACCTTTATTACACGACCCAAGGTGAGGCGAGAATGTGCGTGCTTTATACCACCGACGGTTGGGTTACCACCAATGTGGCCAACTTGGCTTGCAGTTCCCATCCCACGCTCATCCAGACAAACACGCCCTCGGGTGCCTCCGAGTCGCAAGGTTACACCCCCGACATTGTGAACGGAACGTTCATTGATAATACCATCGGTTCGCTCTTTTATAACTACATGAGCATTGATTTCACCGGCGTTCCCGGGGTGGCCAACAATCCCAATTTCGGCTTCCGGATTGTGAATGCCGCCCAGAATGGTGAATGCGTGAATTTTTTGCACCAAGCTTATAACAACAACTCCGGCAACTGCCGCGTGGACAATATCGCGGTCAACGGCCAGTTTAACGGGCAGATTGCGCCCGTGCTGACCAATGCCCCTGCGGCCAGTGTGGATCATCCGTTCACCAACACGTTCAGTGAGAGCATCGCCGCCAACGACGTGGGTTGGCACACCAACATCAGCAGCATCTTTGTCAATGGCGTACAGTTGCCGAAAGCTGCCTATGCCGTGACGGCGTCGAATATTGTTTACACGGTGTCCGCGTCGACAGCGTTACAGGTTGCCGGACTTGATTATATCGTCGTTAATGCCACCAATTATACTTCAGCCAAAGTCGTCCAAGTTGTCGCCACCGGAGTGGCCACGAAACTGGCTTACACCCAACTCGCCGGTCCCTCGGCCAGCGGTGGCACTTTGACCGCCAACCCCAATTTCACTGTTACAGACCAATACGGCAACGGCACCACGAACCCCTATGCGAGCATGGTGGTCACGGCTACCGTGAGCAACTCGCCGGCGACCTGGACTTTGGGCGGTTCCACCGTTCAGTCGATTGTCAACGGCTCCTGCACCTTCACCGATTTGACCGCCACTGTAATCGGCATTTCAGCCATATCCAATGCAGTCATTCACTTCGCCATTACCGGTGGCCCTATCTCGGCTACCAATTCAACCAGTTTCGTCATTGGCGCGCCGCCCAGTCAGTTTACCCAGGGCAATCTGGCTGCGATTCAGGTTGACACGACTGCGGCAAATTCAACCTTCAGCGTGGTTGAGCTCAAGCCCTCTGCGATGGGGCAAACCAAGCCCGTTAACATCAACCCCATCAGCGCCACAGGAACGAATGCATTGCGGATGGGCGGCGGCGGTGCTGGTCATCTTGCGTTGAGTGATGACGGCACCTTCCTGGTCTTTGGTGCTTTTGATGATGGCAGTTCAGCGACGGTGGATGAAACCTTCAACCTCAACCGCGCGGTGGGAACCATGAATTATACCAACAAGTTCACCAAGACGGGCAAGTATGTTTCCAACTCGCTCGGCGGCAGCGCGGTTCGAGCGGCCTGCAGTCCGGATAACGCTAACTTACTGATTGATGACAAGGGCGGATTATACGTCTACGACATTAACAACAGTGGAAGCTATAATGTTTACGAAGAAAACAACTATTGCGTTCGGTCGTTTGGCGGTGAGGCCTGGGCTATCACGCAAAAAGTCGTTGCCAACGTGCCAAGTCCGGCCGTCTTCGCGTTCAATAATGGCACTGTTGGACAATTGGATTATTATAATTCCGGGAATGACGCGCCTTGGAACACCACGTCCGCCACGCCGCCGCCGGATGGCTTGGTCGTGGATTTCTACATGATTTCCACCAATGGATCCCAGGATCCAACTTCCTACGCCATCCTTTATACCCTCGATCAAAGTGGAGGAGCGGGCACTAACGGAGTCATCAACAAGTGGTCAAGGAATCCTGACGATTCATGGACAGCCATTGGATCCTGGACCAATGCGGATAATGGCAGCACCCTGTTCGCCACCACCAACGGCAGCGGTGGCGTTTACCTGTATTATGCCAATGGCACTGGCTCCGCAAACAGCCTTGTTCGGGTGACAGACTCGAGTCTCATGGGTTCGATCAACATCATCTCGACCAATACCATCTATACCGCGCCCGCTGGCGCCACCGTTATAGGCGTCACGTTTGTACCCGTGCCGACCGCCTATGCGACTGCGCTAATACCACCGCCCATCCTCACTGCACAGAATGGCGCTACTGCCAGCGCTCCATTCAGTGTCACGAACACCCCGGATGACAGCGGATGGCGTTCGGCCATCACTGGCATCGCGGTGAACGGTTCTCTGTTACCATCCGCCGCTTACGACACGACTCAGCCGGGCGAGATTGTCTTCCATTCATCACAATCCCCGTTGTTACAAACTGCGGGAGCAAAAACCATTACCTTCACCGCCACCGGTTATAGTGCCGACTCGGTGGTTCAAACACTGGCCGCCGTTCCACAATCAACGCTGGTCGGAGTCTCGGTGAGCGGAGGTAATCTGAAATTCACATTCACTAACGCAACCGGATTGAACTTCACAGTGCACGGGACGAACGATATTACCGTGCCAAGGCCCTGGCCGGTTATCGGGACGCCAACGGAAAATCCCCCGAGCTCTGGTCATTATCAGTTCACTGACCCGAACCCGGCGACAAATTCCGCGCTATTCTACTACTTGAGCCAGCCGTAAACTTTGGCCGGGAAACATCATCACAGCGGGCGGATTTTGAAAGGAATCCGCCCGCTTTTTGCTGTTTAAATGCGTACTTTGGCGTACAGGTTTATGTCAATTTGAGCTTCATTGGCGAATTGTGGCGCAATAATCCCTCTCAGCAGGTCATTGACTTCGGTTATGCGATTGACCCGGCCGGAACCAATTCAACGTTTAATCCATCCGCCTTGTCCATTACCGAGGTGAGCGATCTCAATGTGGCCTTTCCGACCAGTGCCCTCACCACCATCAACGACGGCACCCAAGCCACCAACCAGGTCAACCTGGCCACCACCAACCTGCCCATCACCGGCTGGGCGCCGAACTCAACGTTGTGGCTGGTGTGGGAATCCCAAAATCCGGCTGGAGGCGCCCAAGGCGTGGCGATTGATAATGTGGCCTTTTCAGCCAGCATCAGCCCGGTGGCAACGACAAGACCGGTGCTGAATGAGGTTACTTACAGCGGTGGTGGCAGTGGCAGCGGCCTTGGCTTCAACTTCACCAACATACCGGGCGCGGGCTTCACGGTCTATGCCGCATCCAATCTTGCGCCGCCGGTGGTTTGGAATGTGGTGGGGCAGCCCACCGAAGTGCCAAATGGCGCCTACAGCGTCTACCAGTTCGTGGATCCGCAGGCGACCAACAAACCCGAACAGTTCTACAAGGTGACCAGCCCATAACTTTGAGGCACAGGTTTTGATTCATCAGCCGGGCGGGCGAAAGCCCGCCCGGCTTGCTTTAACGTTCAATCCGGCCCCGAACCGGCCAGATCTGGGTTCCAGCCTTGTGACGAACCGGTGACAACCGGCTGGGTTACCCTGTGAATAACTTGGCGTTATTCACAGTCTTCGCGTCCGTCCGAAGGAGACGAAAACCTCGTCGCCAATGCGTTTGAATGATTTGATTTCAAACGGCACAGCTTCCACCAACCGCCGGAACCCTTTTCCGTCCGCAATGGTTGGCGCTTGTTGCCCGCCGAAAATTTTCGGACAGATCGTGAGATGCACTTCATCCACCAACCCAGCCCTAAACAAGGCTTCATTCAATTCGCCGCCTCCTTCGCAAAGCAGGCGTTTGACGCCCCATTGCTGGCGCAGCCAGCGCAATGCGGCACGAAAATCAATGTCGCGTCGGCCGCAGACTTTGACGTCGTCAGCCACGGTTTTCAGCCGGCGCAGCGCCGCCCTCGAGGCTCTTCCCGAGGTGAGGATGAGCAGGGGAGAAAAACGGTGTTTGAAGACTTCCGCGCGCGGGTTGAGCGAACCGCTTCCGCTGACCATGACGCGCAAATTGTACTCCGCCAGGCTGTTTCTCAGCCGCCGGCGCCGGAACCGGACCGGTCCTGGCCCCAGGTTGATGGCCGCTGAATCTACCGTGCGCGCCCCGGCCATCACCGCGTCAACGGTGGCGCGCAGTTCCAGCAAATGCTCATGATCGCGCGCGCTGCCAAACGATGACACCGCGCGATTCGCCGTTGCGATTTTGCCGTCCGCCGTCATCGCCATGTTTACGAGTACAAATGGCAACTTTGAACTTTGAACCTTGGACCTTGAACTCATAGTAAAAGCATCGCATCCCCGTAACTGAAGAAGCGGTAACGTTTGCGGATCGCTTCGGCGTAGGCGCACAAGGCCATTTCGCGTCCCCGCGTTTCGCCCGGTGCGGCAAACGCGCTGACCAACATCAGCAACGTGGATCCTGGCAGATGAAAGTTGGTCAACAGCGCGTCGACGATTCGAAATGAAAACGGCGGATGGATGAAAATGCCCGTTTTTCCTGATGTTTTTACGAGTTTTCCGCTGTTTTGTCCGGCCACGCTCTCGAGCACGCGCACGGCCGTTGTGCCCACGGCAATCACCCGTCGACCGGCGGATTTGGCTTCGTTCACGATGCGCGCCGTCTCTTCGCCCAGCTCGAAACGTTCCTCGTGCATCTTGTGTGCGGCCAGCGTTTCGGTTTTTACCGGCTGAAATGTGCCGGGGCCGATATGCAGCGTGACGAAACAGATCTTCACACCGGGTGTCTGGATTTGTGACAGCATTTCCGTGGTAAAATGCAGGCCCGCCGTCGGCGCCGCCACCGAACCGGCGTCCCGGGCGTAAACCGTCTGGTAACGTTCGCGGTCTTCGGCGGACAGGCCCGGACGCCGAATGTAAGGCGGCAGGGGGACTTCACCCAATTGGTCGAGCTCGTTTCGGATGTCCGGCGAACCGGAAAAACTGAGGCGCCGATGGCCCGCATCATTCATTTCAACCACGGTCGCACGGATGGAGGTTGCGGTTCCGTCAGGCGTCTGGCAAACGATTTGGGTGCCGGGGCGCGCGCGTTTGCCCGGCCGCAACATGGCCCACCAATCGTTGCGCGCGTTTTCCTCGAGCAGCAACATTTCAAATTGTCCGCCGGTGCGCGCATTGGCCCCGTGCAAGCGCGCGGGAATCACGCGGGAATTGTTGAGCACGAGCACGTCACCGGCGCGGAAATATCCAGGCAGATCGCGAAACTGGCGGTGATCCAGGCTCCCGTCCTTTCGATGCACCACCAGGAGCCGCGATTCATCGCGCTGCGCCGCGGGACGTTGCGCGATCAACTCCGGCGGCAGATCAAAATTAAAATCAGCAGTCCGCACGGGGCCAGTTTCAAGCTTCGGGACACAAATTCAAGCTGTTGCAGCATAAGTTTTCAACCCGGCTTATTAAGCCCGACTTTTGGTTGTGAATAACTCCGGAATAAACTGCCAAATTTGTGACAATTTTTTGTTGACATGGAGTGGGGCAAAGTGGATAAAAGTGGAGCGTCGTGGGGAATTAAGCAGTTCGAGGTCAGATCCCCGGATAATTGATTAACGCGGTGAATAAAGAGCCGACTTATTACAATTCACTCTATCGGCATGGAGTGGACGAGAAGCGTCGCGTCCAGGTTCCGGCCAAATGGCGGCCCGAAAAGCCGGGCACGGAACTGACGTTGATGCTTTGGCCCAAGGCGAAAGAGGGTCCGTGCTTGCGGGTGTTGCCGCCGGACGAAATGGCGAAACTGGTGAAGGCCATTGACGCGATGTCCAACGGCGACCCGAACAAGGTGGTTTTGAAACGTTTCATCGGCAGCGAATCGGTGCAGGTGAGCGTGGACAAGGCGGGCCGGATTTGCCTGCCGGACGAAATGGCACGGGCCGCCGGCATCCGGGGCGAAGCGGTGCTGGTCGGGTTGCTGGATCGTTTTGAAATTTGGAATCCGCAGAGTTACGAAAAGGTCAAGGCCTCCGACGCCGTGCTGGCGCACGAAGCCTTCAAACTCATGGAGTAATTATGAACCTGGGAAAATTATTGGTGGCCGGGAAAAGCATCATCAACGGACGCGCTCAAGTTTTATATCGCGCCAACAAACGTGTTTATCTGCCGAAATTTGGCTCGATGCAAAATCCGTTTCAGCCCTCCGCCGGGATGGAGACCGGTGAGGCCGGGCTGGAACACGTCATCGCTCCGGTAAAAAAAGCCGCTCCGCCGATTTCGGCCAAAACCCAAAAACTGCCGCCCTGGCCGCCCGGCCCGGCCCGCGCGACCTCCTGGGCGAGCAAATTGAATCCGATTTCAATCTGGCGCGAGGCGCAACCGGCGGAAACTCCGCCGCCGCCGGTGCAGTCCGAGCTTTCGCTGGACAGTGTGAAGGTGGTGCATAACGACCTCAGCGATGCCGACGTGGAGGTGGTGCCGATGAAATCACGCACCGCGGATCCTGCGGCCATCCCGGAGTTGCCGCCGCCGAGCCGGCCCTGGGAGTTCCTGGCCGAACGGATGTTTCACGCCACCCGGGAATAAACCAACGACAAGCCCATGCGCAGTGCCGGATTTCGTTCACAAATCAGTGATGGCGGCGGAGGTGCTGAGCGCGCTAAAGCCGATAGCGGGCGGCCGCTACGCCGACGGGACACTCGGTGGGGCTGGACACGCAGCGAGCATCTTGGCCGCGAGTTCACCGACTGGATGGCTGTATGGGTGCGATCGCGATGGCGCCGCGATTGAAACGGCAACAAAGCGGCTGGGGGAACAATTTCCCGGCCGGTTTGAGGTCCATCGCGGGAATTTTGCGGATATGGCCGGATGGATTCCGGCGGCGGGCTGTGACGGAGTGCTGCTCGACCTCGGCGTGAGTTCGCCGCAACTGGATGCGCCCGACCGCGGATTCAGTTTCCAGCACGACGGGCCGCTGGACATGCGGATGGACACGACCCAGCCGTTGACGGCGGCGGATTTGGTGAATGGTGCCAGTGCGGAAGACCTGGCCAGGATTTTTTGGGAATACGGCGATGAGCGCGAGTCGCGCCGGTTCGCCCGGGCGGTGGTGCAGGATCGCGAGCGGCAAAAGTTCGCCAGCACGCGGCAGTTGGCGGAACTGATCGAACGGCTCAGTCCGCGCCGGGGCAAAAGGGCGCATCCGGCGACGAAAATTTTTCAGGCGTTGCGGATTGCGGTGAACGATGAAATCGGTTCCTTGCAGCGCGGGTTGGCAGCGGCGGTGAAGCTTTTGAAGCCCGGTGGCCGGCTGGCGGTCATCACGTTTCATTCGCTGGAGGACCGGGTGGTGAAGGATTTCGGTCGCGCGCGAACGCGGGATTACACGTTCGCCGGAGGAGTGGACGTTCCGGAGTTGCGCGCGCCGCGCGCGCCCGAGCTGAAATGGCTGGTCCGCAAGGCCATCAAGCCCGGCGAAGCCGAGCTGAACGAAAATCCGCGCAGCCGCAGCGCGCAATTGCGGGTGCTGGAGAAAATTTAAATGGCAAAAAATCGAAAAAACCAGTCGGCGGCAATCCGGTTTGGGCCGGCGCTGAAAGCGCTGTTCCTCTGCCTGTTGTTCGCCGGGTCGGCGGTGGGTTTCGTCTGGCAAAAAAACCAGATTTACCAGCTGGGCCAGCAGATCCGGCAGCGCGAGGTCCGGCTGAAGCGGCTGCAAAATGATGATCAAAAACTCAGCGACCAGCTGTCCATCCTGCGGTCGCCGACGATGCTGGATCGGCGGGCCCGCGAATTGAATCTTGGCCTGACGCCGGCGCAACCGATGCAGGTTCTCCGGCTGGCGGAGCCGGGGCCGGTGGAAGACCGAAGCTTGACGCGCCAGTTTGCGGAACGGCCCGCTGGTGCGATGACCCAATAGGATGAACCATTTGGCCGCCGCTCGTGACGCCGTCGGGTGAGGAACCGATCGCCACGGGCGGTTGGCCGTTTTTACGATGACAAAGCGGCTGCAATTGAAACGGGTGCTGATGTTGCTCGGCCTGCTCGGCGCGGCCTTCACCGGCCTGGGCTACCGGCTGGTCGATCTGCAAGTGCTGCGCCATGACGAGCTGGCTGCCAAGGCGCAGTCGAACACCCAGCGCGAATTCTGGCAGGCGCCGCGCCGCGGCAACATTCTCGACGCGCATGGCAATCTGCTGGCGACCAGCATTTTTGTGAAAACCGTCTGCGCCGACCCGGTCCTGATCGGCAATCAACAGGCTGTGGTGGCCCGGGCGCTCGCCCCGCTGCTGCAAATGAACGAAGGCGAATTATATCAGCGACTGCTCCCGCACCTGGGCAAGAATCAGAAGGGGGAAACAGTCACCAACCGCTACGTCGTGCTCCAGCACAAGGTGGCGGACGAAACGTGGCAGAACATACAGCTGACGATGACCAACCTTTCGTTTGGCGTGGACGAAACAAAGCTGTCAAAAGCCGACCGCGCCTTTTTCCGTGATTTGCGCGCGAACGCGATTTTCACCGACCCGGTGGACGATCAGTTGCGGGTATATCCGGGCGGCTCGCTGGCGGCGCACGTCATTGGCTTCACGGGAACGGAAAATGGCACCAACCATGCCTCGCAAACGGTCGGACGCGACGGCGTGGAACTGGTCATGAATTCGGCGTTGAGCGGTGTGGCCGGCTGGCGGGTGACCCAGACGGACCGGCAAAAACGCGAGCTGGTCGCCTTGCGCGATGAAGACGTGCAGGCGCGCGACGGCTTGAACGTGGTCCTCACCATTGACACGGCGATCCAGCACATCGTGGAAACTTCGCTGTCCGACGCGCTGCAAAAACACACGCCTGCCAGCATCACGGCCATCGTCATGCGTCCGGCCACGGGCGAGATCCTGGCCATGGCGACGCTGCCCAATTATGACCCGAACAACCCCGGCGCCTCACCCGCCGACGCCCGCCGCAATCGCGTGGTCAGCGATGTGGCGGAACCCGGCTCGACGTTCAAAATCGTCGTCGTTTCCGGAGCGCTGAACGAAGGCGCCGTGCATTTTACTGACAGCTTCGATTGCGAGCAGGGACACTTTGCCTTTGCCGGCCGGGTGTTGCACGATCATGAACCTTATGGCGTGCTGACGACTGAGGGCATCATCACCAAATCATCAAACATCGGCGCGGCAAAGATCGGCATCCGCCTGGGCGAGGACCGGCTTTACGATTATGCGCGGGATTTCGGTTTCGGCCAGCGCACCGGCATTGCGCTGCCCGGCGAGGTGCGGGGCATTTTGTATCCGGTCAAAAATTGGAGCAAGGTGTCCATCGCGCAGATCCCGATGGGACAGGGCATCGCGGTGACGCGGTTGCAGATGATGATGGCCATGAGCGCCATTGCCAATGATGGCTGGCTCATGCGGCCAATGCTGGTGCACCGGCTCGAAGATCACAATGGAAACGTGGTGCAGCAGTATGCGCCCCAGCGGGTGCGCCAGGTCGTCAGCGAAGCCACCGATAAATTGATGATTGAGGCGCTCAAAACCGTGGTCACGCCGGACGGGACCGCGGCCGGCGCGGCGATGAAGGATTACACGGTGGCCGGAAAGACCGGCACGGCGCAAAAAGTCGAGAACGGCGCCTATGCCGAACACAAATACATCTCCTCCTTCATCGGGTTTTTCCCGGCCGACGACCCGCAGCTTTGCATCTCGATAGTGATGGACGAGCCGAAGGAAGGTTATTACGGCGGCCAGGTTTGCGGGCCGGTTTTCAAGGACATCGCCGAACGCTGCGCGAGTTATTTGAACATTCCGCCGGACAGAAATCCGGAATCGCCGGCCCCAGCGCCGCTCATGGCCACGGGCGGCTCACACTCGACTTCAACCCAATGAACAACTCCCGACCGCAACTTTTTGGCATGCTCGCCGGCCTCTTTCTGGCCGCTGGTCTGGTATTCTCGGCGATGCTCGGCACCGGCGCGTGGCTCAAAATCAAAAATTCACAGTTCATCACCGTCAAAGGCTCGGTGCAAAAAGGCATCGAGGCCGACCTGGCCGTCTGGTCAGGCAATTTTCAGGTTGAGGCGGAAATGCTGGCCGATGCGCAGCACAAAATACAGGCGAACCGCACGCTGGTGGAACAATTCCTGCGCGCCGCGGGCGTGACGAATTTCACCTTTGCGCCGATTGGCATTGAGGAATTAAAGGCAACGCAAAAGTCCGCCGACGGTTGGATGCAGCAACGGACGACCGGTTATCGTTTGAACCAGAGCGTGTTGGTGGAATCCGCCGACGTGGATCGGCTCGACAAGCTGGACACCACGCCGCTCGTGGAGCAGGGGGTGATCTTCACTGTCGCGCCGCCGCAGTTTATTTACACCCGGGCCGGCGAGACAAAAATCGAAATGCTGGCCGAGGCGACGAAGGACGCTCGCGCACGCGCCGAGCAGATTGCCTCGCAAGGCGGCCGCATCATCGCCCGGCTTCATGACGCCGACCAGGGCATTTTTCAGATTACACCGCAGCACGAAACCCGGACTAGCTGGGAAGGCGAGAATGACACGACCTCGCGTCAGAAAACCATCACCGCCGTTGTCACCGCGACATTTTTGCTGAAGTGAATTTGCAGTGGAAACACGCTCATTGAAATTTGTTGCCGAAGCCTGCGCGGCGGAAATCCGCCGCGGGGCCGGAGAAACGCCGGCCGCCAATATCTGCACCGATTCGCGGCAGGCGAAGCCGGGCGACCTGTTTCTTGCGATCAAGGGCGAACGGTTCGACGGCCACGACTTTCTGGACGAGGTGGCAGCGAAAGGCGTTGCCGCTGTCGTCGTGGAATTGGAAAAAGTTCCTTCGCCCCTGCCGGGGTGTGCGGTGCTGGTCGTGGATAACGCGCGCGCGGCGCTGGGACGGTTGGCGGCGGCATACCGTCAGGAATTTGATCTGCCGATGATCGCCGTGGGCGGCTCCAACGGCAAGACGACGACGAAGGAATTGATTGCGTCGGTGTTGCGGCAAAAACTGGCGACGCTCTGGAGTGAGGCCAGCTTTAACAACGACATCGGCGTCCCGCTGACGTTGTTGCGCCTGGAAAAGTCGCACCGGGCTGCTGTGCTTGAGGCGGGCACGAATCATCCGGGCGAACTGGCGCCGCTCGTGAAAATGATCCAGCCGAAGTACGGCGTGCTGACCAACATCGGCCGCGAGCATCTGGAATTTTTTGGCGACCTGGCGGGCGTGACGCAGGAAGAAGGCTGGCTGGCGGAACTGTTGCCGGCGGATGGCCGTCTCCTGGTCAACGGTGACAGCGAATGGACGGAGCAGGTCGTGCAACGAACGCAGGCCAGCGTCGTTCGGGTCGGACTGGGTGATAAAAACGACTGGCGGGCCAGGGGAATCCGGCTGGACAAGAGCGGCGTGACGTTCCGCGTGGAAGCGCCGAACGCAGAGTACAGCGGTGAGTATCGGATCAATTTACTGGGCCGGCACCAGGTGACCAACGCCTTGTTTGCCATTGCGGTCAGTGAACAACTGGGTTTGGGCCGTTCCGCGGCGCGGGACGGCCTGGCCGAATGCAAGCCGGCGAAAATGCGGCTGCAATATTGGGAAGCCGGCGGTGTGCGCGTGCTCGATGATGCTTATAACGCGAATGCCGATTCGACGCTTGCGGCGCTGGAAACGCTCTGCGACCTGCCGTTGCAGGGCCGGCGCGTGGCGGTGCTCGGCGACATGAACGAACTGGGGGCGCACAGCGCGGCGGCGCACGCGGAAGTCGGCCGCCGCGCGGCGGAACTCGGCATCGGTCAGTTGTTCGCGGTCGGCAAGATGGCGCCGGTCATGGCGCGCGCGGCCCGCGACGCCGGATTGGCCCGGGTGATGGAATTTGCGGAGGTGGAAGTGGCGGTGAAGGCGGTGAAGGATTTTTTGAAGGCCGGGGACGTGGTTTTGTTGAAGGCGTCGCGGGCGGCGCATCTGGAACGCATTGCCGGGACCATAAAGTCGGAAAAGTCGTGAACCAAAATAATGATTTACTATTTGAGCCAGCAGTTGCTCGATTGGTCGAAGGGAACGCACTGGGCGGATTATCTCTCGGCCTTGCGGCTGTTTCGGTACATCACGGTGCGCAGCGCGGGCGCGGCGCTCACGGCGCTGATGCTGAGCTGGTGGCTGGGCCCCAAGATCATTCACTGGTTGAAGGGGTTGAAATTCGGCCAGGATTATGCGGACAAGGCGGAGGAAGCTGGCGGCCTGGCGGCCCGGGTTTTGAGCAAAAAAGGAACGCCCACCATGGGTGGAATCATGATCGTGGCCGTGCTGTTTTTTTCCACCGTGTTGTGGACGCAATTGGACAGCAAGCTGGTGCTGTTGACGCTGCTTTCGGTCCTGGTCCTGTCGGGCCTGGGATTCTACGACGATTACGCAAAAATCATCCAGCAGGCCGGCGGCGGCACGCCGCCCCGCGTCAAACTGGTGACGCAGTTCGGACTGGCCACCTTTATTGCCGTCTATTTGTGGCTGACGCCCTCAACCAGCAAGCTGGTCTCGGAAATCATGGTGCCCTTTTACAAACATCCCGTGGCGGTGAACGCGGGATGGATCGGCCTGTTGATCGTGGTGCTGTCGATCGTCGGCAGCTCGAATGCGGTGAATCTCACCGACGGTCTCGACGGGCTGGCGATCGGTTGCACGCTGATTGTCGGGTTTGTGTTCCTGGTATTCACCTATGTGGCGGGCAATATCCGGGCGGCGGGTTATCTGCAGATTCCTTATGTGCCCGGGGTGGGCGAACTGACGGTCTTCTGCGCGGCGATGATCGGCGCCGGGCTGGGATTTTTATGGTTCAACTGCCATCCGGCGCAGGTGTTCATGGGCGACACCGGGTCGCTCGCGCTGGGCGGCGCGTTTGGCATCATCGCCGTGCTCATCCATCAGCCGTTTGTGCTGATGATTGCCGGCGGCGTGTTTGTCCTGGAGGCCGGTTCGGTGATTTTGCAGACCAGCTGGTTTCGCTTCACCCGGAAATATTACGGCACGGGCCGGCGGATATTTTTGATGGCGCCGCTGCACCATCATTTCGAAAAAAAGGGCTGGTACGAGTCGCAGGTGGTGATGCGCTTCTACATTTTGTGCGTGCTGTTCGCGGTCGTGGCCCTGGCCACCTTGAAACTGAGATGAAAACGTCACCGGCATTGAACAATTTGCGCTTTGCCCCTTGCGTTGGCGGCCGCCGGCTGTTAATAACTTTGGCGGAAGCGGCGAGGCAGGCACTGGCCGGCCGGGTGATCGCTTTGCCGGCCGGTTTTGATTTTTGTGATGATTTTCGCCCGACACCGATGAACAGCATGAATTTAACGCGCCGTGAAATTTGCCGAGGGAAAATTTCGCTGCGAAAAAAATCAACCCACCTCGAAGAAAGGACGCCATCGGCGCCAAATCAATGAACAATCCGAATCCATTCGTACCCCAGGGCTCCCTGTTGGAGCAGCAGAGCAAACGCCGTTCCCGCCTGAAACTCGCCGTGCTTTGCCTGTCGGTGGCTGGAACCGTTGGCCTGATCGCCATGCTCATCCAGGGCTGCAAACGCGAACAGGTCAGTGAAGACAACACCCCGCCGGTGGACACGAACACCGTGGCCGCCGTGGATACGAATACGCCGCCCATGGTTGCCTCCAACCCGCCCGTGGTTGCCCCGCCGGTGGTGGTGGCGCCGCCCGTGGTGGAAAACCCCGGATCGGAATACGTGGTTGTACACGGCGACACGCTCGGGAAAATTGCGAAGCGGAATGGCGTGACCCTCAGCGCGCTTAAAGCCGCCAACCCCGGGGTTGAACCGACCAAGTTGAAAGTCGGCCAGAAACTCACGATACCGGCGGGCGGCACGGCCTCGTCGGCGGCCGGTGTTTCCGGCACGTCCGACACCAGCATGGGCGGTGGTGAAACCTATGTCGTGAAGTCCGGCGACAACCTGACCAAGATTGCCAAAGCACACGGCACGACGCCCAAGGCGATCAAAGCCGAAAACAACCTGACCACGGACCACATCAAGGTCGGACAGAAGCTGAAGATTCCGGCGAAGGCTGAAGCTGCGGCTCCCGTTGCGCCTGCGCCGATGCCGCCGCCGGCGAGCGCCCCGGCTGCACCGAGCGCCCCGGCTGGGACGCCTGCCGGTCAATAATCGTTGCATTGATAGCGGCTGGTCCCGTGTTTGGCGGGATTTTGAGGCATTGAAATGAAGGTCGCCGTCACAACCTTGGCGTTTTGCGTTGCCGCCCTGCTGGCGCTGGGGCTGGTGATGCTTTACAGCTCGAGTGTGACGCAGGTGGGCGCGCACTATCTGATGATGCAACTCATCTGGTGCGCGTTCGGTTTCATCCTCTGCGCGATGGCGACCGCCCTCGACTATCAATGGCTCAAAAAGTTCGCCTGGCCGGTTTTTATCCTCGCCGTTCTGCTGCTCGTGCTGGTGCTGGTGCCCCACATCGGCAGAAAGATCAATGGCGCGCGCCGCTGGTTCGATTTCCACGGCGTTCGCTTCCAACCATCCGAGCTCGGAAAAATTGCGCTCATCATCATGCTCGCCTGGTATGGCGACCGCTACCAGCGGCAGATGTCGACCTGGAAACGCGGCATTGTTCTTCCCGGCGCGCTGGTTGCGGTGGTGCTTGGCCTGGTCTTTGTGGAACCGGATCGCGGCACGACCATCCTGCTCGCTGCCGTCAGCGGCGCAATGTTGCTCGTCGCCGGCGTTCGCTGGAAATATATCGTTCCCCCGGTTTTGGTCGGCGCTGCCGGGCTGGCGGTTTCCATTTTGCATGACCCGATGCGGCTGAAACGCATTTTCAGCTGGTGGGACCTGGAACAGCACAAGGACGGTGTCGGCTATCAGGCGTATCAGGCCATGATTGCGTTGGGCTCCGGCGGCTGGGCCGGATTGGGCCTTGGCAACGGCCGCCAAAAACTCGGCTTTGTCCCGGAGGACCACACCGATTTCATCTTTTCCATCATCGGCGAGGAACTTGGTCTGATTGCGACGCTGCTGGTTATTCTGGCGTTTGTCATCATCGCCATCTGCGGCGTTTACATTGCGCTCCGGGCGCGCGACACCTATGGCAGCCTGCTCGCTATCGGAGTCACCTTTCTGCTCAGCCTCCAGGCGGCCATTAACATCGGCGTCGTCACCAGCGCGCTGCCCAACAAGGGGCTGCCGCTCCCGTTCATCAGTTATGGCGGTTCAAACCTGCTCGCCATGCTCACGTGCGTCGGCTTGTTGTTCAGTGTCGCCCGGCATGCGCCCGTGCGGGAACAGCGCCCGGCGGCGGTTGCGATCATCGACGAAAATCCCTTCGCCGCCAAAGCCACATGACCGCCCCCGGAGCCAATACGCCCTTCGTCGCCATTGCCTGCGGCGGCACGGGTGGGCATCTGTTTCCAGGGCTGGCGGTGGCTGAACAACTTCAGAAACGCGGCTGCGCCGTGACCCTCCTGATTTCACCCAAGGACGTGGATCAGGAAGCCGTGAAATCCGCGGCCGGCATGGAAATCATCACCCTCCCGGCCGTCGCTCTGCAAAATCGCAATTATTTTTCGTTTGCGCGCAGCTTCTGGCAGTCGTGGCGCGCGTCCCGAAGGATTTTCAAATCCCGTCCGCCCCAGGCGGTGCTCGCCATGGGCGGTTTCACCAGCGCCCCCCCGATTCTCGCCGCGAAAGCAGTCCGCGCCCGGACATTTTTGCACGAATCCAACACCGTCCCCGGCCGGGCGAACCGTTTCCTGGCGCGGCAGGTGGATGAGGCGTTCATCGGTTTTTCCGGCGCAGCCGCCCGCCTGCGCGCCCGTCAAGTCACCGTGACCGGCACTCCCGTCCGTTCGCAGTTTCAACCGGGTGCGGCCGCGCCTTGCCGGGCCGCGTTCCGGCTTGAATCCGATCGCCCGACGATTCTGGTCATGGGTGGCAGCCAGGGCGCCAGCGGCATCAACGACATTATTATGTCCGTGCTGCCGTTGCTGGGCAACCGCACCGCGACCTGGCAGTGGCTGCATCTCACGGGTCCGGCAGACGTGCAGAAGGTGGAACAAGCCTACGCGTCGCGCGGTTTCAAGGCGGTGGTCAGGCCGTTTCTCAAGGAGATGGACATGGCCCTCGGCGCGGCCACTGTTGCGGTGAGCCGGGCAGGCGCCTCGTCGCTGGCTGAAATTGCCGCGGTGCGCCTGCCGTCGTTGCTCGTGCCGTATCCCGCCGCGGCGGACAATCACCAGTTTTTCAACGCGCAGGCCCTTGAGTCAACCGGCGCCGCGCGGATGCTCGAACAGAAGCATGCGGCGCCGGACAAGGTGGCCGCCTTGCTTTGCGAATTGCTGGAAGCCCCGGCCGCCCGCGCAAAAATTCAGACCGCGCTGGCGCAGTGGCATGCGCCCCGGGCGGCCGAACAGATCGCCGAGATCATGCTGGCGGCCATCGCCCGATATCAGGACGAGGTTGCCGGGGGTGTGCAACCGTCATCCGGTTCCTGTTCCGGCGGCGACAGAACCATACAATTGTCGGTTTCAACGGGCACATGACACTGATCAATCCCATTTCGAGGCAGCCAATGTTATCGGGAACCCAGATTGCCGGTGAACTCGCCGGGTCCATTTCACTCTCGACGGTCATCTGCCGCGACGAGCCGCTGGCGAAGCACACCACCTTGCGGGTGGGCGGCCGGGCGGACGTCTTCATCGAACCGGCGTCGGAAACGGACCTGGCGGGCGTGGTGAAATATTGCCGCCGGCGCAACCTGCCGTGGTTCGTGATTGGCCGCGGCTCGAACTTGCTCGTGCGCGATGGCGGTTTTCGGGGCGTCGTCATCAGCCTGGCTCACGCGAGTTTTCGGCGCATTGACATCGCCGGTGACCGCCTGCATTGCGGTGCGGGTGCGAAATTGAAAAATGTTGCGGTGGAGGCAAGGCGGAACGGTTTGAGCGGCGTGGAATTTCTCGAAGGCATCCCCGGCAGCGTCGGCGGCGCATTGCGGATGAACGCCGGTGCGATGGGCGGGGCGACTTTTGATGCCGTCGAGTCGGCGATCCTGATGGATTTTGACGGCGTGGTGCGCCGGTGGACGCCCAGGCAGATGTCAGTGGAATATCGTAATTGCGACATTTTGAAAACGCAGATTGCGCTGGCCGCGGTGTTCAAGTGCCAGCCGGCGCCGCGCGAGGAAATCGAGAAGCGCATGCAGGAGTTTAGCGAGAAGCGCTGGGCGGCGCAGCCGGCTGCCCCCAGCGCCGGCTGCCTGTTCAAAAATCCGCCTTCGATTCCGGCGGGCAAATTGATTGACGAACTGGGCATGAAAGGCACGCGGGTCGGCGGCGCGGTGGTTTCCACCGAGCACGGAAATTTCATTGTGAACGACGGCGATGCGACCGCCCGCGATATTTTGGAACTGATTGCGCTCCTCCAGGCGCGGGCCAAGGAGGAGCGCGGCATCGAATTGCAGACCGAAGTTGAAATCATCGGCGAGGAATGAGCGGAAAACTTGAAATCACCGTCATGCTGGGCGGGCCGAGCGCCGAGCGCGAGGTGTCGCTGCGTTCCGGCGCCGCGGTGGCGAAGGCGTTGCGGTCGCTCGGCCATGCGGTCCATGAACTGGATCCGCGCGACGGGTCGTGGGCCTTGCCGGCGGACACGGACGTGGTGTTTCTTGCGTTGCACGGGACTTACGGCGAGGACGGCACGGTGCAGCGGCGACTGGACGAACTCGGCGCGCTTTACACCGGTTGCGATGCCGAGGCGAGCCGCATCGCGTTCGACAAGGTATTGACGAAACAGCGTTGCGTGGAAGCCAGAGTGCCGACCGCAAGACATCTGGAGGTGCATTCCGCGAAAACCCCGTGGCCAAAAGACTGGCAACCGCCGCTGGTGGTGAAGCCGGTGCGGCAGGGGTCGAGTGTCGGCTTGCAATTTGTCGAGCGGACCGAAGATTGGAGCGCCGCGCTGGCGGAGGCCTTGAAATTTGATTCGGAGGTTCTGGTCGAGGAAAAAATCATTGGCCGCGAGACCACGGTCGGTATTCTGGGCGGCGAAGCGTTGCCGGTGGTCGAGGTCCGGCCCAAGACCGGCAGTTACGACTACCAGAACAAATACACGGCCGGCCGCACGGAATATTTTTGCCCGGCGGATTTTGATGCTGCGATGACCAAACGGATACAGGCGGCGGCCCTCGGCGCCTTTGACGCGATCGGTGGCCGTGATTACGCGCGGGTGGATGTGATGGTGAGTGCCGACGGTTCGCCGGTGGTGTTGGAAGTCAACACCCTTCCGGGCATGACGGAGACGAGCCTGCTGCCCAAGGCGGCGTCGGCGGCGGGACTGGATTACGCGCAGCTCTGCCAGCGGATGGTGGAGCTGGCTTTGCAGAGAGATGAAAAATTAAAAATTAAAAATTAGAAATGCCAGGTTGCCGGTGGCGATGGGCGGGCTGGTCCGGTCATTTTTAATTTTTCATTTTAAATTTTTAATTGAGCGATGTGGTTTAAACGCGAACGAAAGAACCGGCGACTGCACCGGGTGCATGTGCTGAACGTGAAACTCCGCTCCGACCAGGTGCGGGCGACGCGCACGCGGCTGGCGGCGCTGACGACGGGCATCCTGTTCGGCACGGTGTTCGGCCTTTACCTGCTCTGGCGCACGGGCGAGTGGGCGCTGGACAAGTTTGTTTACGAAAACTCCGAGTTTGCCATCCAACGCGTCGAGGTGAAGACCGACGGCATGATTGCGACCGAGCAGTTGCGCCGGTGGTCGAAGGTGAGGCTGGGAGACAATTTGATCGCCCTCGACCTGGCGGAGGTGAAGCGGAACCTGGAGCTCGTTCCCACCATCGATTCGGTCTCCGTCGAACGCGTCCTGCCGCGCACGCTGAAAATCAGTGTGACGGAGCGCGACCCGGTGGCGCAGGTGAACATTCCGCGGGCCGGCGCGGACGGCGGCATCACCGTGGAGGTGTTCCAGCTCGACGCAGAGGGCTGGGTCATGCAGCCGCTGGATCCGCGGTCGTGTGTGATTCCGCTGGCGCAGGTGAACAGCCAGTTGCCGGTGATTTCCGGGCTGAATGTGTATCAATTGCAGGTCGGGCGCCGCGTCGAACTGCCGCAGGTGCAGGCGGCGCTGGAATTGGTCGGCGCCTTTGACCATTCGCCCATGGCGGGACTGGTGGATTTGCGGCGCATTGATGTGTCATCGCCGGGCGTGGTGGTTGTGATGACGGGGCAGGGCGGCGAAATTACTTTCGCTTTGGACAATTTGGAGCAACAATTGCGGCGCTGGCGCGAAATTTACGATTTGGGACAGCGCATGAACAAAACGGTGGCGTCGCTCAACCTGGCGGTGTCAAATAATGTTCCCGTCCGCTGGGCGGAAGCTGTGGCGATGCCGTCGTCAACGCCCAAACCGGTCAACCCTGCTCACATCCGGAGGAAAAATGTTTGATGATTCGTCAATCGTTGTCGGTCTGGAAATCGGCACGTCCAAGGTCTGCGCCGTGGTGGGCGAGCGAAATGCCGACCCCGCCGGAACGGGCCTGAACATCATCGGCCTGGGCCAGGCGCGTTCGCGCGGGGTGCGCAAGGGCGAGATCGTGGACCCGAGCCAGGCCGAGGAGGATGTGCGCAACGCCATTGTCGAGGCGGAGCAGATGGCCGACGTAGAAATCCGGAACGTCTATCTGGGCGTCACCGGCGCACACCTCCGCGGGTTCAATAATCGCGGCGTGCATCCGGTGGTGTCCGCCGACCGCGAAATTTCCGAGGACGATGTCCAGGACGTGGTCAAGAATGCGAAGGCGATCAATTTGCCGACGGAAAACAGCGTGGTGCACGCCATCCGCCAGCACTTTTTTGTGGATGGCCAGGACGGAGTCACCAATCCCGTCGGGATGCTCGGTTCGCGGCTGGAAGTGGATGTCCATGTGGTTCACGGCCACACCAATCGCCTGCAAAACGCCATCCGCCTCGTCAAAGGGTTGCAGCTCGAGGTGGACGAGATTGTCTCCAACGGCCTTGCGTCGTCGCTTGCCCTGTTGTCCAACGAACAGAAGGAACTCGGGGCGCTGGTCATCGACATCGGCGGTGGCACGACGGATTACGTGGTGTACGCCAACGGCGTCATCAAACACACCGGCGTGCTGGCGGTCGGCGGCGACCACATTTCCAACGACCTGGCTTACGGCCTGAAGGTGCCGTTGAGCCGGGCGGAAAAGCTCAAGCTGGAATTCGGCTCGGCACAAGTGGACGGGGAATGCCGGGGAAAGGCGGTCACCATCACAAACGAACTCGGCCTGCCGTTCAAAACCATCAACGTCGAACATCTGCGCCGCATCATGTCGCTCCGGCTGGAGGAAATCTTCCAGTTGGTCGGGCAGGATCTGGAACAGTCGGGCTTGTTCGATTACCTGCGGGGGGGTGTTTTTCTGTGCGGCGGCTGCGCGCGCGTGCCGCAAATCGCGCCGCTCGCCGAGCAGGTTTTGCAGATGCCGGTCTCGCTCGGCCAGACCAATTCCGTCAGCGGCCTGAAATCCGCGCTCGACCAGCCGGAATTTGTGACCGCCATCGGCCTCGTCAAATTCGGCTCGTTCAAAACCCGCAAACGCGAGGGCCGGACGTCGCTGGTCAGCGGCATCAAGGGCGCCCTCGGCAGTTTGTGGCGCCGATCGTAGATCCAATTCATCATGAAAGCCAAAACCCAGACCCCGGTGGCGGTCCTCGAACCGGCCCAAACGCAGGTGGTGAAAATTTTCGGCGTCGGCAGCGCCGGCGTCGCCATGCTCGACGCCGCGAATGGCGCGGATTTCACCGGCGCGGATTTTGTCGCGGTCAATACCGACGCCGCATCGCTGGCGTCGTCGTCCGCCCCGGTCAAGATACAACTGGAAACCAGGCTGCTGCGCGGCCTGGGCACCGGCGGTGATCCGGAACGCGGCCGGGCGATTGCCGAGGAACAATTTGTCACGCTCAAGACCGCGTGTGAAGGTGCGGGTGTCGTGTTTGTGGTGGCCGGGCTGGGCGGTGGCGCCGGCAGCGGCATCAGTCCCGTGCTGGCGCGCGCGGCCAAGGAGACCGGTGCGCTGGTGCTGGCCTTCGTGACCCTGCCGTTTGCCTGCGAGGGCAACCGTCGCCAGCAACAGGCGCAGTCGGGACTCGACCTGCTCAAATCGGTTGCCGATGGCGTCATCTGCCTGCCATGCCAGAAAACGTTCAAGCTCATTGATGAAAACACCAGCGTGCTCGACACGTTCCGCATCACCAATGGGCTGCTGGTGGAAAGTGTGCGCGGCGTCTGGCGGCTGCTCACGCGGCCGGGTTTGATCCGGATCCACTTCGACGATTTGTGCGCCCTGGTGCGCGACCGTCATTCGGAAAGCGTGTTTGCCTCGGTGGAAGCCACCGGCCCCGCGCGGGCGCGCGAGATCGTGGAAAAGCTGATTGCGCATCCGCTGCTTGACGAAGGCCGGGCGCTCGCCGAATCCGAGGCGGTGCTGGTCAGCCTGATGGGCGGGCGGGAATTGACGATGGCCGAGGTGAATCGCGTCATGGAACAAATCAACCGTCAGTGCGAACGCGCGCAAATCATCATGGGCGCGGCCGTGGATGAAACGCTTAAAGGCCGGTTGTCGGTGACGGTCATCGTTGCCCGGCAGGGCCCGATTCCCATGGAATTGCCTCCGCTGGCGGCGTCGGGTAATGCCGGCGAACAGGTGACCTCACGCGGGGTGGTGGCGCGGCCGGGGTCACGTTGCAGTTCACCCACAGCGCCCTCGGCACCGGAACAGCGCGAACAGAATCTCGACCGGAACGCCGGTGCCCGGGCCAGAAAACCGAATCCGAAGATGCGCCAGGCGCAGTTGTCGCTGGCAATTGTTTCCAAGGGACGGTTCGACAAAAGCGAGCCGACGATCCACAAGGGCGAAGATCTCGACATCCCCACCTATCTCCGCCGCGGTGTGGCTTTGAATTGAATTTCCGTGGCTGCCGACGTGAGGAGGCGGATCCTGGTGTTATTCAAGCCTGTGCGCAGCGAGCGCAGTTCTCCATTTCAATAATTCCTTGACCAGGCTGTCAGCACGCCGTTGGTGTCGAAGGTCAATTGCAGCATTTGGTTGTTCCCGCCGGGACCGGCGGTCTGGTTTCCGGTGAATCCGGTGCTGCCATAATAAGACATGCCGGTGTTCAAGCTGGGGCTGACATTGGGTTGGGCCGGCCATTTATACACGGCCTCGCCGTCGCTGAGTTTGGCTTGCCGGCTTGGCGCACCGAGTTCGGCCAAGGCCTGATCATAGGTGTAATGACCCACGCGGCTGTCCCAGTTGACAGGTGGTGTCGATGCGCAGCCGGTAAAAAACGCAGCCGCCAGCGTTAAAGAAACCGGCAATGAAAATTTCAGGGCAGGGTAGATTTTCATGGGTGCAATTTAGCAGAACACATGCCACCTGCAAAGAACGTTTGACAACGATTGGCAGGGCCGCGCTGCTGCGCGGCCTGGACGACCGGCAGGCCGTCCCTACCGCTCATCCTTCCGCGGAAACAGCGGCGCGGGTTCGCCGATGGTGTGGCCGGTGGACAAACCGCCCCACGTCGCGGCCGAGAGTTTGTCCGGTGTGCTGTTCAAATCCAGTTGCGCGTAAATCTTCACCGCGGTGCCGGGCAAAAATGGCCAGAGCAAAACGGCCAGCACCCGGCAGGTCTCCGTCAGGTTGTAGAGCACTTCGTCCAGCCGTTTGGCCTGCGACGGATCCTTGGCCAGGCTGAACGGCCTGGTCTGGTCCACATATTGGTTGGCGCGGGTCACCAGTCCCCAGATGCTTTGCAATGCGGATTGGAGCTGGTTTTGCTTGAGCAACGCGCGGGTCTCGTCCGCGGCTTTCGCAGCGGCGGCGGCCAGTTCATCGTGCTTTGACGGCACGACGCCGTTGCGATAACGCTTGAGCATCGAGAGCGAACGGTTGACGAGATTGCCCAGGCCGTTCGCCAGTTCAGCCTGATAACGTGACTTGAATCCGGCGTCGGTCCAGTTGCCGTCCGGACCGATGTCGAGTTCGCGCAACACGTAAAAACGAAATGCATCCAGACCCCATTCATCAATGACCGCCACCGGGTCAATCACGTTGCCGGTGCTTTTGCTGATTTTCGCGCCGTCCTTCTGCCACCAGCCATGAACGAGAATCTGTTTAGGCAGCGGCAGGCCCATCGCCTTGAGCATGATCGGCCAGTAAACCGCGTGAAATTTTACGATGTCCTTGCCGATGACATGAATGTCGGCGGGCCAAAGTTGGGTCTTGGAGCTGGAGTCCTGGGTCTGGGGACTCAGTGCGGACAAAACGACCGCATCGCCGTGGGCGGCGGGAATGCTAATGTAGTTCACCAGGGCGTCGAACCAGACGTAGGTGACATAATCCTTGTCGAAGGGCAGGGGAATGCCCCAGCTCAATCGCGCCGCCGGCCGGGAGATGCACAGGTCTTCCAGCTTCGTGTTTTTCAGGAATCCGAGCACTTCGTTGCGGCGGGAATCGGGCTGGACGAACAACGGATTCCTTTCGAGGTAATCAATCAGCCATTGCTGCTGTTCGCCCAGCTTGAAAAAATAATTGTCCTCCTTCAGCTCGATGACTTCGCCGTAGGCCGGGTCAAAGGTTCCGTCCGAACGCCGGTCCTTGTCGGTCAGGAAGGTTTCTTCCTTGGTCGAATAAAAGCCCTCGTAGGTTTGTTGGTAGATCTGGCCGGCGTTGAACACCCGGGTCAGGCTGGCCTGGACGATTTCCTTGTGGCGCGGATCGGTGGTGCGCACGAAATCATCGTTGGTCAGCTCCAGTTTTATTGCGAATGCCTTCCAATCGACTGCCAGTTCGTCGCAGTAGGCCTGCGGCGATTTGCCTTCGGCTTGCGCAGCCTGCTGAACCTTCTGGCCGTGTTCATCCAGGCCGGTCAGGAAAAACACTTCCTCTCCCAGGCTGCGCCGCGACCGTGCGATGACGTCGGTGACGACCTTCTCATAGGCGTGGCCCAGGTGCGGCTGGCCATTGACGTAGTCAATCGCAGTGGTGATGTAAAACCGTTTGTTCATTGTCGAATCACCAGTGTGGCGGACAAAAACGGTATTGGCAATGCTGGGCCACAAATCGCCCGGCAATGCGCTTGCCGCAAGGACCTTTTGCACTATAATACCTTTCGGCTGTGGCGGAAAACCAGCCGACAACCAAAAACCGCATGAACACCGAGCTTTCAAACTTTGCCGCCCGCCTTCGCTTCGCTCCGGCGCGGCGGGCGCGCGATGACGAGTTTAATGAATTGGCGCTTGAACTCTTCGCGCTGCAACTCGGATCCAATCCGGCCTACCGGAAAATCTGCGCGGGTCGGAAGCTGATGCCGGGGGCCGTCGAGCATTGGACGGAAATTCCGGTTGTGCCCACAGCGGTGTTCAAAGAGCTGGAGCTTACGTGCATCCCGCCAGCGGAACGCAATGTCGTGTTTCATTCCAGCGGCACGACGGAACAGAAACCCAGCCGGCATTTTCACAGTGCGCAGTCGTTGGCGGTTTATGAGGCGTTGCTGTGGCCGTGGTTTAAGCACAACCTTTTTGCGAATTCAGGATTCAGAATTCAGGATTCAGAATTGCTGGTTTTGACGCCACCGCCCGCGCAGGTGCCGCACTCGTCGCTCGTCCACATGTTTGAAACCATCCGGCAAAAACTCGGGGCGCCGAATACAGCCTTTGTCGGCAAACTGGCGGCGGACGGTTCGTGGGCCCTTCATTTCGCCGCTGCCGTTGACGCGCTTTCCCCCGGACGCCGGACGCCAGACGCCAGACCCCTGCTTTTGCTCGGTACCGCTTTCTCGTTCGTCCACCTGATGGATCATCTGGTGGAGAATGATTTGTGGTTCCAGCTTCCGGCAGGTTCACGCGTCATGGAGACTGGCGGCTACAAGAATCGTTCCCGTTCGATGCCGAAGGCCGGGCTCCATCAACTCATCGCCGAACGGCTCGGAGTGCCACTTGAAAACATCGTCTGCGAATACGGCATGAGCGAGTTGAGTTCACAAGCATATGATTGGAGAATCCGGAATCCGGAATCCGAAATCCGGAATCGCGGATTCCAATTTCCGCCGTGGGCCCGCTTCCAGATCATCTCCCCGGAAACCGGTCGCGAGGTGGCCGATGGCGAGACCGGTTTGATTCGCATTTTTGACCTGGCGAACGTCTTTTCCGTGATGGCGGTCCAGACGGAAGATTTGGGGGTTCGACGTGGCGAACGTTTTGAATTGATTGGCCGGGCAGCTTTGGCTGAAGCTCGTGGCTGTTCACTGATGACGATCTAAAAATTGATTTATGAAACGAGTCTACCTTGTCGTTTTCCTGCTGGCTTTGGTGCTATTGGCCTATGTTTTCCGACCCTACGTTTGGGCGGCCATCTCTCCGTTGGCGATGAGGTTCACCAAGGCCAAGACGGTTGCCGAGCGGCTCAACCAATTTGGTGAAACGGCCCGGGGCAGATGGAAACCCTGTTTTGACAGGGCGCAAACCCCTTATCCGCCGGCAGGGGTTAAACTCGTCGCCTTCAAGACCGAACAGTTATTGGAGGTTTATGCCGTCGATCGATCGGGCCGAAGCCACTGGATTTGTTCGTATCCCATCCTCGCGGCCAGCGGTGTCCCGGGACCGAAGCTGCAGGAGGGCGATGGCCAGGTGCCGGAAGGCATTTACCCGGTTGAATCGCTCAATCCCAACAGCCGTTTTCATGTGGCGCTGCGGGTTGGTTATCCGAATGCGTTTGACCGTTCGCAGGCCGAAAAGGACGGGCGCACAAAATTGGGTGGTGACATCATGATTCATGGCAGCTCGGTCTCGGTGGGCTGCCTGGCCATGGGGGATGAAGCCGCCGAGGATTTGTTCGTCCTGGCGGCGGACACGGGATTGCCAAAAGTCACCGTGATCATTGCGCCCGTGGATTTCCGAGCAGGGAAAACGGTGCCGAAATCGGTCCAACTGCCGGATTGGTCCAGCATCCTCTATTCCCAAATCAAAGTGCAGCTCGCCCGGCTGCCGCCCGCGCCAGAAAAGTGAATCTGCCCAACTTTTTTCTCGCCGATCTGCCGCCGGAAGCAGTGCTCTCGCCGGCGATGGTCACGGAGGCGTGCCAGGCGTTGAAACGCAATCGCGCGCAATATCTGGCTCCCCGCTCGACGGACAATCTGATCCGGCTGCTCTGTAACGTGGCGGAAGCGTGGCTGCAGCCGGACAATGCCTTTCGCCGGCTGGCGCTCGAATCCGGGCCGGAAAAAACCGGTTTTGCCCGGGCAACCCTGCAACGGGGCCTCGACGATTTTTTCCGGCAATTTACCCCCGGCAATTTTCATGCGCTGCTGGCCCAGGAATTGGGTGACGCGCAACAGCTCGACCGGTTTGTCGCGGGCGGCAGCCGAACCAATCGCTTCGCGCTGGCCGTCGGACCGGAATTTCTGGTCCACATCGCCGCGGGCAACCTGCCCAGTCCGGCGCTGATGGGCCTGGTGCTGGGTCTGCTGACCCGCTCGGCGCAGTTTCTGAAATGTGCGCACGGGACGGAGTTCCTGCCGCGGCTGTTCGCCCATTCGATTTACGACGCCGACGCCAAACTGGGCGCCTGCCTGGAAATTGCCGGCTGGCGAGGCGGCAAGGCGGATCTGGAGACGGCGTTGTTCGCCGAGGCCGATTGCGTGACGGTCACCGGCAGTGACGAGGCGCTGGCGGCGATCCGCGCGCGGTTGCCGGTCAAAACCCGTTTTCTGGGCTATGGCCACCGGGTGAGCTTTGGTTTTGTGGCGCACGAGGTTTTGTCGGGCTCGTTCGCCGCGAAAGTCATTTCGCGCGCAGCGGATGACGTGGTGGCGTGGAACCAGGTGGGATGCCTGTCGCCGCACGTGATTTACGTCCAGACCGGCGGCGAAACCCCGCCGGAAAAATTTGCCGAACTGCTGGCGGACGAACTTGAACGGCGCGAGCAAATCGAGCCGCGAGGTGAATTGCCGCCCGAGCACGCGGCGGCCATCGCGTCACGCCGGGGCATTTACGAGGTTCGTGCGGCCCATTCACCGGAGACGACCCAGCATTGGTGCAGCCGGAATTCGACGGCTTGGACGGTGGTTTACGAGGCGGATGCCCGGTTTCAATTGTCCTGCCTCAACCGGTTCATTTATGTCAAACCGGTGCGGGATCTGGCCGAAGCCCTGGAAAACACCGGCGCGGTGCATGGCCGGATTTCGACGGTCGGCCTTGGAGTGCCGGAACACCGGATGGAGGAACTGGCGATGGAGCTGGCCCGCTGGGGCGTGACGCGCGCGTGTCCGCTCGGCCGGATGCAGAATCCGCCGCTGCTGTGGCGGCACGACGGCCGGCCGGCGCTGGGCGATTTGGTGACGTGGACGGATTTGGAGCAATGAAGCCGGGAAACCTTTAATAAGGAAGCCATGAAACCGCGAATCAGAACTCTTGGATTCCTTATAAAAACTTTTTGAAAATATGAAAATGGAATTGCGAAAAACGTTTCAATTCGAGGCGGCGCATCTGCTGCCGCGGCTGCCGAGGGCGCACAAGTGCCGGCGGTTGCACGGCCACAGTTTCAAGGTGGATATCGTTGTGGCGGGCGAGTGCGACCCGAGACTCGGCTGGCTGATGGATTACGCGGACATTACCGCGGCTTTCAAACCCATCTGGGGAAAGGTTGACCACAATTACCTGAATAAAATCGCCGGCCTGGAAAATCCGACCAGCGAGGAAATCGCGGTGTGGATCTGGAGAAAGCTGAAGCCGAAACTGCCGTTGCTCACCGAGGTGGTCGTGGCGGAAACCTGCACGGCGCGTGCAGTTTACCGGGGTGAATAAAGCAGATTCGTGCCGGTGAAGGGGTCCTGCGGAACGGTTTTGAGAAAATCCGGCACCAGGTCGGCGGGACTCGCGGGGCGATGGCCCTTGTCCAGTTCATAGGCGCGGGCAGCCAGATCAATTGTCAATTGGCGTGTTTCCCTTTCGCATTCTTCAAATTTCTCTCCGGCCTTTTGTCGGACCTGCCTTGCGGTTGAGAACATGATCAGTTTGCCCAATTGATATTTGATCCCGGGGAAAGTCCGGCGTGACCAGGCATTGTCCTGTTGCACCAGGTCCGCCCAGGATGGTTTTTGTGCCCCGAGCGTTTCCAGCGTAGTGACGGTTTCGCGGCAGGTCCGGGCGTCAAGCCGGCTGGAAATATTTTGCAGCGGTTTCAATCCGGAGGATTCAATGGCGACGCCGATCATTCCATCCAGCATCGTCCCTCCCCGGCTGGCTTCGATTCCCAGGTCAATTGTGTCGAGATCGGACCGGACGGCGTTGTTGGTCCGGCCTTCCACTTCGGCCAGCCGGCTTTCTGCGGCGAAAGCCTGCGCCAGCATTCTCAGGGCAATGAGGTCAGGAATGTGATTGGTCACATAGGCCATGGAAAATTGCAGCGGCACCCGGCATTCATGGCTCAAACCTGTCCGGGCCAGCGACAAGGATGCGGCATTGGCGGCAACCGTTTCGCGCAGTTGGTCACCGGTCATTGGCTCAAAATTCCAACTATTGCTTGACACCATCCGGCCGGCGTTCACTAAATCATCGTAGCCGTTGGGACTGGGCAGGGGGTGGAGGGGCGGAAGCGGGCCGGACAACTCATAAACCAGAAAGCCGGTAAACAGAGCAAGCGGAAACAGCAGGATGAAAATGGTGATGAGCCGGTTGCGCGCTGGGGTGTTCATGCCGTGTGGGCAGCTTGGCAAAATTATCTGCGGCGTCAACCATTCAAAGATTGACGTAACCCGTTAAATTCAATTAACGAATGGTGAAAGCGAACCATCAATTTAAGGTGACCCATGAATAAAACTGCAAGCACGGGGAATCTGACGGCCTGGCAGGATAAACTTATCGACTACGTCATCAGTCACAGCGGCGCGCTCCTGGCGGCCCTGGTGGTGGTGATCGTCGGTTTCGTTGCGGCGGGCTGGTTGGGCAAGATGCTGGATCGCTGGCTGGAGCGCAAGGCGATGGAGCCGCCGATGCGCAAATTGCTGGTGCGTTTCCTGAGATTGGCCATCTTTGCCCTGGCCCTGGTGGTCGCGCTCCAGACGGCGGGCGTGGAAATGACGGCATTGATCGCCGGCTTCGGCGTGGCCGGTGTGGGTGCGGGTCTCGCGTTGCAGGGCGTGCTTGGCAATCTGGTCGCCGGATTGACCATTATTTTCACCAAGCCGTTTCGGTTTGGCGAATACATTGAAATTGCCGGCGTGCAGGGGCAGGTGACCAGCATTGAGCTGTTTACCACCACGCTGCTCCATTCCGACCAGTCGAAAATTGTCATTCCCAACCGGAAAATCATCGGTGAAATTTTGCACAACTACGGCCACATCCGGCAGCTTGATCTGTCCGTGGGCGTCGCCTACGGCACCAATCTCACCAATGTCATGACCATTGTTCGCAGTGTGCTGGCCGGCAACAGCCGGGTGCTCAAGGAACCCGTGCCCGGTGTCGGCATCAACCTGCTGGCGGATTCGTCCATCAACATCGCCATCAAACCGTGGACGGCCGTGGCCGATTACGGCCCGGCGCAGACGGAAATTTACCAGGCCATCACCGAACAGTTCCGCGCCAACAGCATTTCGATTCCCTTCCCGCAGCGCGAAATCCGGATGCTCGGCGGAACGGCCTGAACGGTTGGCTAAACGGGCAATCCGTAAAACAACGACACGCGGGGAGATTCTGGAGCCTAGCCTGATGTTAGGCTTCATCATGGAAACTCATGGTCAAGCTTGTAATCCGCAAAAATACAAAATGCAATGGCAAAGGCAAAATAGATGAAATAGTCTCTGAACCGAAAAGTGCGCTTGTATATCTGCCACGCCAAACGGCAAAAGATCAAAAAAACAAGTGTCAGCTTATATGCGCCGCAGGCATCGCCTCCAACCGTCAGAACTGGCAAAGAAAGCACACCGCAAATAAACAGGAACAGGAAAAGTGCAATCACTTGCATCGCCCGACTTCGCTTGATGGCCGGCTGTGCTTCCATAAATAGACGCGCTCGATGATGCCTAGCAGGTGATAGGCATCGCGTTATACAGCCTATGCCGCTTTATGGTTGTGAGCGTGCTTCGCATTCAAGCTTCTGTATAACACGCTGTTGAATTTGAATTTCCTGCCGAAAGCCGCTACGGCGGTTCGGCCGGCTCATGCCTTGGCGTGATGCACTTCGGCATGGACTTTCACCAGCGCGTCGGACAAGGCGTCCCAGTTGGCTTCCGTCGTTTCCCAGCCGCCGCTGAAGCGCAGCACCCGGTGCGCTTCGGCGGATTTGAAATTCATCGCGGCCAGCACGTGCGACGGCTCCTCCTTGCCGGTTGTGCACGCGGAGCCGGTGGATACCGCGAACCCGGCCTTGTCGAGCCGCGTCAGCCAGCGCAATTGCGAGCCGTCCGGCATCAGCGCGGAAACCGTGTTCCACAGGCGCGGTGTGTTGGCGCCGACGATGACCGTTCCGGGCAGCTTGTGCAGCAGTTGCCGTTCAAAATTCTCACGCCAGACGCCACGCAGGATGTGTTCGCCGCGCGTCATCTGTTTTTCGCGCGCCTCCAGCGCGGCCAGCATGGACAAAATAATCGGGACATTTTCTGTTCCGGCCCGGCGGCCCTGTTCCTGTTTGCCGCCGAGGAGGAGGGGAGTGACGTGGCTTTTGTGCGGCACTTTCAAAAAGCCCACGCCGCGCGGCCCGCCGAACTTGTGTGCCGCGCCACTGAGATAATCGCAATCGCCCAGTCCCTTGGCCGGCATTTTGCCGAGCCATTGCACGGCGTCGGAAAAGAACGGCACCTCGTATTGGCGGCAAATCGCCAGCGCCTCGCGCCAGGGTTGGAGCACACCGGTCTCATTGTTCGCGGCCATCACGCCGACGAGACCGGGGCGCGTGTCAGCGAGTTCCGCCGTCAGCCAGTCCAGATCAATCACGCCGTCGTGGGTGACCGGGATTAATCTGGCACGTTTGCCAAAATAATGTTTGGCCGACTCATGCACGCAGGGATGTTCAATGGCGGAAATCCAGACCTCAGCCTTTGCGTCGAGCGACCGGGCAAAATGGTGCATGACCGTGTTGTTTGCCTCCGTCGCGCCGCTGGTCCAGACGATGTCCGTCGGAGGGCAGCCGAGAAAGGCGGCGAGCTTTTCGCGCGCCTGCTTGAGTGCAGCATCGGCGCGGTTGCCGATCTGATGCGGACTGGACGCATTGCCCGGGTTGTTCTCGGTGGCTTCGAGCCAGGCCTCGCGCGCCTCGCGCATGACCGGCGCGGTGGCGTTATGATCGAAATAAATCATCGGCCGGACAGGATACAATGGGCGGCCGCACTGGCCAGTTTTTTGTGGGCGCTGGCAAAGGCCAGCCGGTTCATTTGAGCGGGTGTCATCCAGATACCGGTTTCGGAGGGGCGAGCGCTGCGAGCCCGCGGAATTTTGGGCGTCGTGGCACTCCGCCCTCCGAACTGAACGTAAAACGCTTCCAGCGTGATGCGGTAGCGAGTGATGGAATGTTTCACCGTGCAAAGCGGCTGAAGGACCGGCGGTGCAATGCCAAAAATGGATTTAAAAATGTCCTTCGCGCCTGCGCTGCTGCCCTCGGCGTTCGGAAATTCCCACAGATGAGCGTTCACGACTCCGGCGGGCCGCTGGCGAACCAGGAAGTGTCTGTTTTTCTCAACCACAAAAGCGACAAAGTGTCTTGCCGTGGCGGCTTCGCGTTTGCCGAGGTTGGGCAATTCCCCAACGCGGTCTTCCCGGAAAGCAACGCAGAGTTTTTTTGCCGGGCAAACCGGGCATTGTGGTTGGCGTGGAGTGCAAACCAAGGCACCAAGTTCCATGAGAGACTGGTTGAGGTGCGAACAGCAGGTTTTTGAACTTTTATTTTTTAATTTTGAATTCTGAACCAGTTCTTCCGCCAGTTGCCAGAGTTGTGCACTGGTTTTCTTCTCCCGTGGGTTTTTACCAATGCCGAACACCCGCGTCAGCACCCGGATGACATTACCGTCGAGGATCGGCGTCGGCTGGTTGAGAGCGATGCTGCAGATGGCACCGGCGGTGTAACGGCCGATGCCCGGCAAGGCGAGCACGTCATCAAAGTTTTGGGGAAACCGGCTGCCGTGCCTTTCCACGATTTGCTGCGCGGCCTTTTGCAGGTTGCGGACCCGGGTGTAATAACCGAGTCCTTCCCACAGCTTGTGGGTTTTGGCCGGGCTGGCGTTGGCCGCCGCCTGGATGGTGGGTAATTCGCGCATCCACCGTTCCCAATACGGAATGACCGTTTTGACCTGCGTTTGCTGAAGCATGATTTCGGAGACCCAGATGGCGTAGGGATCGTGGGTGCGCCTCCAGGGCAGATCGCGGGCATTTTGCGAAAACCAATCGAACAAGAGCCCGGTAAGCCGATTCAAATTCGGAGTTCGCCTGTCTCCGCTGTGCTTCGACGCGGCAAGGAGTTCGGAGTTCAGAATTCGTCCCGCCATGCAACGGAATTATTGCTGTAAAGCATCGCAAAAGCCGCAAAAAACTTTGTGTTCTTTGTGTCCTTTGTGGTTATCATTTTTCAGTGAAACCGCTGACTTCCTACACGGGCAAGCTGACCGACGAACAGGCGTCGGCGCTCGAAGCTGCCCTGAGCTCGCGCGGCTTCAAGTTTCGCGCGGTGCCGTATGCGCGCTTTGCCGGCGAAAAGGACAAGATCAACGTGGTGTTCTACGAGAGCGGCAAACTGGTGGTGCAGGGAAAGGGCACCCAGGAATTCATCGAGTTTGTGCTGGAGCCGGAGGTCTTGAAACAGGCGCGGCTGGGCTACGAGACATTGCTGAATCCCGAATTGCTGCTGCCGCGCATCGGCGTGGACGAAAGCGGCAAGGGCGATTTCTTCGGGCCGCTGTGCATTGCCGGGGTTTACCTCAACGAGAGCGTGGTCAAGGCGTGGCAGGACAAGGGCATCCGCGATTCCAAAAATATTTCGAGCGACAAGAAAATCAGCGACCTCGCGGAGCTGATTCGCAAGACCCCCGGCTGCGTGGTGAACACCGTCACCATAGGCAACGAGGCTTACAACCGGCTTTATGCCAAGATGAAAAGCGTGAACACGATCCTGGCCTGGGGCCATGCGCGCGTGATTGAAAATTTGATGGCCCAACGACACCAGATGAATCCTGTGCCGGTCAAGGCCATCAGCGATCAGTTTGCCGCCAGCAAGGATGTGGTGGCGAAGGCGTTGATGTCACTCGGCCGGGAAATTGAATTGGTGCAGCGCCACCGGGCGGAAGAGGACCTTGCCGTAGCGGCGGCGTCCATCCTGGCGCGGGACGGATTTGTGAATGGCCTGGCGAAATTGGAAAAAGATTTCAACGTGGAACTGCCGAAAGGCGCTTCGGCGGCCGTGGACGAGGCGGCGAAGAAATTTGTCGCGGAGCGGGGCGCGGAGAATCTGGCGAAGATTGCCAAGATGCATTTCCGCACGGCCTTGCGGGCGCAGGGTTTGCCGGAACCGCCAAAGAAAGAGTGGCGGCGTGGCTAAGCCCAACTGCATCGAACTGCCGGACTGCGAGCCGATCCCGATTTTATATGAGGACCGGTCGGTGCTGGCCGTGGACAAGCCGCGCGGCTGGATGCTGCTGCCGGTTTCCTGGCAAAATACCGGGCACAACCTCCAGGCGGCCATCAATTCGTCGATCGCTGCGCGCGATTTCTGGGCACGCTCCCGGGGCCTGAAATTCCTCCGCTACGTCCACCGGCTCGACGCCGACACCAGCGGCGTTTTGCTCTTCTCGAAAAGTCCCGGGGCGCTGGAGTCATTCGGCGAAATGTTCGAAGGCCGGCGGATGGAGAAGAATTATCTGGCCGTCGTTGCGGTCGAACCGCGCGAAATGGAATGGACCTGCGAGCTGGCGCTCGCGCCCGACCCGCTCCGGACCGGGCGCATGAAGGTGGACCCGCGGGAAGGGAAGGCGTCGGAGACCCACTTCCGCGTGGTGCAAAAAATTCCCGGTTTGACGCTCATCGAATGCCGGCCGGTGACCGGCCGCACCCATCAGATTCGCGTGCATCTGGCCGAATCCGGCTGTCCGATTGTGAGCGATGAACTTTACGGCCGCCCGACCGGCAGGCTGGAGCTGGGCTTGCGCGCGGTGCGGCTGGCTTACCAAGATCCGTTCACGAAAAAGCGCGTGGAAATCCAGGCGCCAACCGGGGATTTTCTGAAAGAGTACGGATTCAAACTGCCATCCATGTAAGACAAATCTCAGTTCCAATGCAGAATATGCCGAATAATTTGACGATACCAGACCCGCCGCCGGTGGCGGAGACGGCGCTGGTTTGCTTTGGGCGATCAGCCATTCACGGCACCGGCGGCTTTGCCAAAATGGACATTGCCGCCGGCATTAGGGTGATCGAATACACCGGTGAAAAAATTTCCAAGGACGAATCCTTGCGCCGGTGCGAAGCGGGCAATGAATTTATCTTTTCGCTCGGCGACGAGTGGGACCTGGACGGCAGCGTGCCGTGGAATCCCGCGCGTTTTCTAAATCACAGCTGTGAACCGAATTGCGAGACGGAACGGATTGAGGGACGCATCTGGATCATTGCGATTCGCAGCATCCGGGCCGGGGAGGAATTGACGTTCAACTACGGCTACAGCCTGGAAGATTATCGCGAGCATTACTGCCGCTGCGGCGCGGCAGGATGCGTTGGTTACATGGTGTCACCCGAGTTTTTCGAACACGTGAAATGGCAACGTGAATTTGCGAACGAGGCCGGTCGGGAAATCTAAAGTGCGCCAGCCTGAAAAAGGCCGCGCAGCAGCGCGGCCCTACCAGTTGACTCGGAGAATGTTTAGTCGGCGTACTTGACGCCACAACCGTAGGGTTTGGTCTGGCTGACTTCCACCGGCTTGCCGGCGAGCAGAGCGTCCACGGCTTCGCGGACGTAATTGCGCGCGGTTCGCGGGTCATGGCTGGGGTCGGGCTGGTTGTCCATCGCACCGTCGTAAACCAGCACGCCGTTTTTGTCGATGACGAACGTATGCGGCGTGGTTTTCATGTCGTAGAGATGGCCGATCGCGCCGGAGCTGTCATCAATCCACGCGGTGGCGGCGATTTTTTCACTGGTCCATTCCTGCCGCGCCTGTTCGGGCGTGCGATGGCTGAAATTATTGGGGTTGACGGAATTGACCATGAGCCAGACGACGCCCTTGGCGGCGAGTTCCTTTTGCAAATCCTGCGTCGCGCCGGTGGCATATTGATTGTGGCAGAACGGACAGTCCGAGTTGTAAGACTCAATAACGACGATCTTGCCCTTGTAATCGCTGAGCTTGATCGTTTTGCCGTTGATGTCCGTGCCGGTAAAATCCGGGGCGGGTTTTCCGACTTCGACGGCCAGCGCGGCGGAAGCCAGGGTTAAAGCGGTGAACAATGCCAATGTAGTTTTCATAAATGTGATTATAAGACGCATCATTCGACATTTGGTTGCAAACAAATGTTCAACGATTTGCGCGGTCAAGAGCGGCGAGCACGATGCCCGGTGTCAGAATTTCAGGCAGGACCATCGGCGATGCGGCGGGGTCCTTGGGATAAATCAGAACCAAAGGCACCCCGGCGCGGTTGAAACGGTTCAGTTCGGTCGTGATGTTGTCGGGGAACCGCGTGTAATCGCCCAGCAACGCGACGGCATTCAGGGACTTCAGCCGGGCGCGTACAGCCGGGATTTCGATGCTGGTTTTTTTGTTTACCTGACAGGTCAGGCACCAGTCGGCGGTGAAATCCACGAGCACCGGCTGTCCGGCTGCCTGTGCCGCCGCGACGGCTTCAGGACTCCAGCGTTGCCAGTCAATTCCATCCGCTGATTCCTTCAGGGAACCCGTTGCATCCGGGGCCGTCATCGGCTGGCGCCATTGCAACTGGTTTTCGAGCGCGAAAGCGTAGCCGCCCACGAGCAAAATCAGGACAATTACGAGTGCCAGGCCTTTGCGGGCACGACCGCGCTGGACGAACTCGCCAAAAATCCAGGCGGCGAAGGCAACGATGACCAGGAAAATGCCTAGCCACAAAACCGATTTGCCGTAACTTCCGGCGGCAAGATCGAACAGCCACACGGCGGTTGCCAGCATCGGAAAACCCATCGCGATCTTGAACTTTTCCATCCAGGCGCCGGGCTTGGGCAGGAATTTCAGCCACGCCGGGTTCCAGCTCAACGCGACGTATGGCGCGGCCAGTCCGGTGCCAACCGCAAGGAACATCAGCACAATCACCGGGGCCTTTTGGGCGAACGCGAAACCAAGGGCAATGCTCAAAAACGGCGCGGTGCAGGGCGTGGCCAGCGCGGTTGCCAGCACACCGTTGAAAAATGCGCCGGGAGCGCCGTGCTTCGAGGCGAGACCGCCGGCGGTGCCGAGGGCGCGTCCGCCAAGCGTGACTTCAAAAACGCCGAACAGATTGAGCGCCACGAGCGTCACGAGCGTGGTAAGGCAGACGACAAAAACCGGGCTGCCAAATTGCATTCCCCAGCCGGCGTGTCGCCCAGCGGCTTTGACCCCGATGATGACAGCGGCGAGCGCAAGGAATGATACCAGCACGCCGAGGGCATAAACCAGACCCAGAGTGCGGACGTGGCGCGGGTCGCTCCTGGATTCGCCGACGAAGCCGAGGATTTTCAGGGCAATGACCGGCAGCACGCACGGCATGATGTTTAAAATCAATCCGCCGATGAACGCGTAGAGCAGCATCCGCCAAAGCGGCTGGGCGGGCAGGGCAGGGGCGGCCGCGATGGCCGCCGGTAGGGTTGTGGGAGCAGCGGACACCGCTTCGCTGCCGGGTGCTTGAGCACCCACCGGCGCCTGGTCACTGACGGGCAATTTGACTTCGAAGCCGGTCCGCAGGTTGCCGATTTCCATGACCATCACGCCGCTGATTTCCTTGGGCCAGTCACCGGAATATTTTTTGACGACTTTGCTTAGGCGGAAGTTGGCAGAATCGGCGGAAAGGATTTCGGTAGCGGCTTGGACCTCGAAATCGTCGCTGGCGTACGGGAAAAAATCAACGGCATCGTATTTTAGATTCTTATCGGTCTTTTTCGGTTGAGAACCAATGAACAATGATCGCGTATCGCCGTCGGGTGGTTTCGCCCACCAGGCGCTGAAAGAAAGACCGTTATTTGTCTGTGGTGTTTTGCTCTTCCACAACTCAATGGTCGCCGCGTCGTCCGAAGGTTTGGTTTCGGTGCCAACATTCAGCGTGGCGGCGACCTCGGCGCTGCCGGGGACGCATTGCTCCTTGCATTCGAGCCAGGAAACCTTGGCTTTCAAATCGAGCGGGCCGCGGGGCAGGTCGGCGTCGAGCTTGAGCGGCACGAGCAGGACGACCTCATCGTTGTAACCGTAGGTGGTGACTTCAACCGGCGGAAGTTTTTCCGGCAGCGGCCATTGGATTTCGCCGGCAGTCACACCCGGCGGAAGGTCCCACTCGATTTTGGTGGCCAGACCGGCGGCGCCGGGATTTTTCCAGTACGTGTGCCAGTCCGGCTCCATTTTCATGTCCACGCCCACCCAGATGGTGTCGCCCGGTTGCGCCGGATCGGCGGACAAAATCAGCTGTACCTGGGTATGGGCGGCGTGGGCGGCCAGGGCCGCAAGGCAGAACAGCCCCGCCAGAATGGTTCCGATGCGTCGCATACGGATTAGATGCCAGATATCCCGAAATGTTTGAAGTGAATAAATCCGAAACGACAGGAAGGAAACCGCGGATGGGCACGGATGGGCACGGATAGGGTGAAGAAATCATAAGGATTCAATCCATTGCAACAGCCCGTCTTTCAGCGGTGACTTTTCTTTCCTGGTCCGTTTTCTGGATTTCGTGTCCATCCGGGTCAATCAGTGATTTAGGTTTTGTCAGAAATATTCGGCGGTGCCATCCTGGTTGAAAATTCCGCCCGATGACCTAGCCTGCATGCCGATGCCGACCGAACCACATTCCGTCTGCCAATGGTTGCGAGCGGGGAACGAAATTTTCCCCGCGATGCTCGCGGCCATCGACGCGGCCAGCCAGTCGGTCTGCCTGGAGGTTTACACCTTCGAGGATAGCGCGCTGGGCCGGCATTTTCGTGAGACGCTGGTTCGTGCGTGCACACGCGGCGTGCGGGTGCGCGTGCTCGTGGATGCCATCGGTTCAATCATGCTCTCCAACCACTTTTGGGATCCGTTGCAGCAGGCGGGAGGCGAAGCCCGGGTGTTCAACGCCATTGATTTGCGGCGCTGGACCATTCGCAGCCATCGCAAATTGCTCGTCTGCGACGAACGGACGGCGATTGTCGGCGGATTCAACATCACGCCGGCCTACGAAGGTGATGGCGTCAAAAGCGGCTGGTGCGATGTGGGCTTGAGCATCGCGGATCCGCCGCTCGCAAAACGGCTGGCAACATCATTTGATGAAATGTTCGAACGCGCCGACTTCCGCCACAAACGGTTCATGCGCTGGCGCAAGTTTGGCGCCAAGAAAATCGTGACGCTGCCGGTGGAGCAGATTTTATTCAGCGGACCGGGCCGTGGACGGAGTCCGTTCAAGCAATCGCTGCGGCAGGACCTGGCGGCGGCCGGGGATGTCCGGATTGTGATGGCTTATTTTCTGCCGACCTGGCAGTTGCGGCACGCCTTGTTCCGCGTGGCGCGGCGCGGCGGGCGGGTGCAATTGATCCTCGCCGGCAAATCCGATGTGCCGCTGGCTCTGCTCGCGGCGCGAAGCCTGTATCGGCGGTTGCTGGCCGCCGGCGTGGAGATCTACGAATACCAGCCGCAAATCCTCCATGCAAAGCTCATCATCGTCGATGACATTGTCTACACCGGATCCAGCAACCTCGATGTGCGCAGTCTCCAGATCAATTACGAGCTGATGATCCGTTTCGCCGACACCGCGACAACAGGACAGGCCCGGGAAATTTTTGACGATATCCTCCAACACTGCCTGCGGGTCACCGCCGAGGATTGGCGCCGGTCGGGCACGTTCTGGCGCCGGCTTAAGCACCGCTGGGCTTATTTCTTGCTGAACCGGCTGGATCCGTATCTCGCCCGCCGCCAATGGCGGGCATTGCCGAAGTAAAAAATCTGTCCCCATTGACGCGCCAGCATGCTCCTGATCTGCCTGGCGTGAAATTTCCCCCGCCGCATCCGTTGTTAAAAATCGGGCTCGGTGCCGTACGTGATTGGAAAACGTGCGCTAAGATGCAAAATTATTTCTGGAAAGCGGGGGCGTCTTTCTCCACACTGTTTCCTTGGTTGAATTTATGGATGTAAAACTTCCCAAGCTTGGCGAGGGGGCGGATTCCGGCGTGGTGGTCAATGTCTTCGTAAAGGAAGGCGACCAGGTCGCGAAGGATCAGGCCGTTCTCGAGTTGGAAAATGAAAAGGCCGTGGCTTCCGTGCCGTCGACCGCCGCTGGCGTGGTCACCAAAGTGCATGTGAAACCCGGTGACAAGGTCGGCGTCGGCCAGCGGCTGATCACGATCGCTGACAGTGGCCAGCCGGCTGCTGTTGCTCCGGCGGCCAAACCTGCGGCGGCGAAAGCCGCACCGCAATCCGAAGCGGCTGTGGAAGAACCGCCCGCGGCGGACGGGGAGGAAGTTTCCACCCCGGTGGCCGCGCCGGTGGCTTCACCGTCCATCCGTAAGATGGCGCGGGAACTGGGCTTGGATTTGTCCCGGGTGCGTGGCACCGACACGGGCGGACGCATCGTCATCGGCGACATTCGGGCCTATATCCAGCGCTTGTTGAAGTCGGCGGCAAAACCACCAACGCCCGCGGCGGCGGGTGCGCCCGCCCGGCCGGTTGCCGAGCAGATTGATTTTTCGAAATGGGGTCCGGTGACGAAGAAGCCGCTGACGCCGTTGCGCCAGGTCATCGCCCGCCGGATGTGGGAGAGCTGGAACGCCGTTCCGCATGTGACGCAGTTCGACGACGCGGATTTTACGCGGCTGAGCGAGTTGCGCAAAAAATTCGCCGCGGACTATGAAAAAAGGGGTGCGAAGCTGACCCTGACGCCGCTGGTACTCAAGGCGATTGTCGAAACGCTGAAGAAACATCCAATTTTCAATTCCAGCCTCGACGAGGTCGCGCAGGAGGTGGTCATCAAGGATTATTTCCACATCGGCATCGCGGTGGACACGGAACAGGGGTTGATTGTGCCGGTCATCCGCGACGTGGATAAAAAGAGCGTGCTGGATCTGGCGAAGGAGCTGGAACAGCTCGCGGCCAGGGCGCGCGACCGGAAAATTACCGCCGATGAAATCAAAGGCGGCACGTTCACGATTTCGAACCAGGGCGCCATAGGCGGGGCGCATTTCACGCCGATTGTCAACAAACCGGAGGTGGCGATCCTGGGTCTCGGGCGCGGCGCGTTGAAGCCGGTCGTCCGCGACGGCAAGGTGGAAGTGCGGATGATGACTCCGCTGGGGCTGTCCTACGATCATCGCGTGATTGACGGTGGCGCGGCGGCACGATTTATCGTGGACCTGGTGGCGGCATTTCAGGATTTCAAAGAGGAAATGGTTAAAATTTAAGTATGGATCCAATCAAAACTCAAATCGTCGTTGTCGGTGCCGGCCCCGGCGGTTACGCGGCGGCGTTTTACGCGGCCGACCTGGGCATGAAGGTCATCCTCGTCGAACGCGAGAAGCGGCTTGGCGGCGTTTGTTTGAACCGCGGCTGCATTCCGTCGAAGGCGCTCCTGTACGCGACCCATCAAATTACTTCGGCGCACGATTCGGCGCATCGCGGGATCACGTTCGGGTCGCCGACCGTGGACCTGTCGAAGCTCCGGACGTGGAAGGAATCCATTTTGGAAAAGCTCGGCGGCGGCGTCGCGTCGCTCGCCAAGATGCGCGGTGTGCAGGTCATTCAGGGACGCGGCTATTTTGAAGGGTCACAGACCCTGCGCGTGGAAACGGAGCAAGGGCAACAGTTCATCGAGTATGACAAGGCGATCCTGGCGGTTGGCTCCATTGCAGCGATGCCCAAGGTTTTTGACCTTGGCAATCCGCGCATCATGACCTCCACCGAGGCGCTCGAGGTTGAGGACATCCCGGAAAATTTGCTGGTCGTCGGCGGCGGTTACATCGGCATGGAACTGGGCACCGTTTACGCCGCGCTGGGCAGCAAGACCGTGCTGGTCGAGGCGCTCGACACCATCCTGGCTGGCGCCGACCCCGACCTCGCCCGGCCGGTCGTGGCCAACGCCAAGAAGATGTTCAAGGAAATCCGGCTCAAGGCGAAGGTCACCAAGATGGCCACCGCCGGAAAACAGATCAAAGTCGAGATGGATTTCAACGGACAGAAATTGTCGGAACTTTACGACCGCGTGCTCGTGGCGGTCGGTCGCGTGCCGAACAGCGCCGACCTCGGCCTTAAAAATACGAAGGTGGAGCTGGACGAAAAAGGCTTCGTCAAGGTCAACCACCACCAGCAGACCGCCGACCCGGCCATTTACGCCATCGGCGACATCGCCGGCGGGATTTTGCTGGCGCACAAGGCGCACAAGGAGGCGCGGATTGCGGTTGAGAACATCAACGGCGAGGACGTCACCTTTGAAAACATCGTCATTCCGGCGGTCGTGTTCACCGACCCGGAGCTGGCGTGGTGCGGGCTGACCGAAGCTGAAGCGAAGGAAAAGGGCATTCAATACGAGGTGGCAAAGTTTCCGTGGGCCGCCTCGGGCCGGGCGATGACCTTCGACCGCACCGACGGGCTGACAAAAATGTTGATGGACGCGGAAAGCGGTCGCGTGCTGGGGGTCGGCATTGTGGGCGCGGGCGCAGGCGAATTGATTTCCGAGGCCGTGCTGGCGCTTGAAATGGGCGCAACCGCCGAGGACATCGCGTTGACGGTGCATCCGCATCCGACGCTGTCGGAAACGATGATGGAATGTGCCGAGGTGTTTTTCGGCCACGCCACGCACACGTTCACGAAGAAGAAAACGGTGGAATAAAACCATCCTTTGCCATTGCCATTGTTCGTGTGCAAAACTTCGGCGCGCGTGCGACAAAGTTTGGTTAATCGGTTGAACGTCAATGACAACCAGATGGCCCAATGCCTGTTGGCCAGATCATGCACGGTGCAATACAGCTTTCGGTATTTTGGGCGCTGGCTTTCCTGTCGCTCTGCATGGCCCTCGTGTCGCTGAACGTGTTTTACGACCTGATCGGCGACGGTCTTGAATTGCTGAGCCTTGGAAAAGAGCTGGTTATTGCTGGCATTGCCTCGCTGGTTGAAGCGGCTTCGCTATGGCTGGTGGTGTCCTTTGTCCCGGCTGCGGCTCGCGCGATGATCATTCCCGCCATGGTGGTGGCTTTGATTTACAAGGCCGCGCATCTTGAAGATTGGAGCCGCTACGAGATTCTTTTGTTGCTGCTGTTCCAAATTGTCATCGGTTGCGTGGGTGCCTGCTTGTTTTTTGGCCGTTTTGAGGCGGCGGCCATCATCCTGATTGGATTTGGGATTGTTTTGGCCGTGATAGCCGGTTTTGCCAGGAGTTTTTGATTATCGGCCCGAGAGCCGCCATCCTTCGGTTTTTGGCCGAAGTCTTAAAAAAATTATCCGGGCGTTTGACCAGGCGCTGAACGCCGGGCGGCATGATTGCGGATGTGGTCGAAATTTTCCTCTTCGCAGCCGGCGACAAATCCTTCCGTCACCGTTTTCAATTCCTCCCAGCGGGCGCGGATTTGGGCCGCCTCCGCCTTGGTGATTCTGTCGTCGGCAGTGGCGTTGGCGATGACCGCGAGCAGGTCGGCAAATTCCTGGACGATCTGGTTGGTGGCCGGGATCAGGTAATGCGGATGCGGCGTGTTTTTGGGGTTGAGGATGAAGAAGCCGCCGGCGCGCTGGCAAATCCATTGGACGAGCCGGTGATCGCCGGTGCTTTGCAGCAGGGCCTGGATGCGGTCGAGGGGATTGCCCGTGCCGCTGCCCGCGGCGTGGTTCGGCGGTTCGGCCCATTTGTAAACCATGGAAAGCGACAGGCCGAGGTCGGCCGCAACCTGTTTGGGGGCCTTTTTATCGAAAACCTCGCGCAACAATTCGTAGGAGTGCATGGCCAGACGATGGAAAAGCGGGGCCGCATTGGCAAGCGGGAAGCGA